>JAABUX010000423.1_pt1 | contig 66109 bp, 63 predicted proteins | sample 5561851 | NCBI WGS metagenome assembly JAABUX01 (sample SAMN10711883, study PRJNA513361) | rock metagenome | isolation source: Antarctica rocks | place: Antarctica: Victoria Land, Richard Nunatak red sandstone | collected 2016-01-03
CCGCCCGCCCAGGTCCATGCGCGTTGCGGATGGGCTGGCGATGGGCCGGTCGGACACCTCGCGGATCAGCCCGCCCTCGACCAGCACCTCCATGCCGTCGCGTGGGCTGTCCCAGCGCGGGTCTAGCACCTGGCCGCCCATGAACAGGATCATGCCGCCGACCCCTGCCGTCATTCCCGAACCCCACCTGCCGCTTGCGGCAATGCCCCAAGTGCCGCTTGCGGCAACGCTAGGAGAGGTTCACCCAGCACGCCATCCCCTCCCCCTCCCGAAGCGGGAGAGGGAGCAGCAGGCAGGCGACGCTATGCCCGGTGGAACGGCCGGTCGCCCATGATCGTCACCCGCGTGCCGCTGCGGGTGTGCGGGTAGTAGTCCCACAACGCATGGTGCTGCGTCGCCCGGTTGTCCCAGAACGCCACCGAGTCCCGTTCCCACCGGAAGCGGCACGCAAATTCCGGCGTCTCGATGTGGCGGAACAGGAATGCCAGCAACGCATCGCTCTCCGCCTTTTGCAGCCCCAGGATGCGCGTCGTGAAGAATGAGTTGACGAACAGCGCCTGCCGCCCGGTGACGGGATGGGTGCGGACCACCGGGTGCTCGGCCCGCGGATAGGTCCGGCCGCGGTCGTCGGTCCCATACCGCCCGCGGTACAGCCCCTCTCCATCATGCACCGCGGCCAGCCCGCTCAGCAGCCGCTGCATCGGCGGCGACAGCGCCTCGAACGCCGCGTACATGTTGGCAAACAGGGTGTCCCCGCCCACCTCCGGCAGGGTTCGCATGTACAGCACGCTGCCCATCGGCGGCTCGGCGTCGCAGGACACGTCGGAGTGCCAGCCCTCGCCGTTGACATAGGTGCTGCTGGCGTCCGCATGGATCCGCATCACCTCGGGATGGCCCGGCACGGACGGCGCCGCGGGATGGATGTGCAACTGGCCGAAGCGGCGGCCGAACGCCATCTGCTGCGCGTGGTCCAGGGCCTGCCCGCGGAAGAACACCACCAGGTTGTCCATCAGCGCGTCGTGCACCGCCTGGAACGCCTCGTTGCCCAACGGCTGCGACAGGTCGATGCCGTGCAGCTCCGCGCCGATCACCGGCGTCAGCTTGCGGATATCCAGGCCCTGCATCGCCGTTCTCTCCCCGTCCATCGCCCCGTGCTCCCCGCCACCGTCGCCCGCAACTGCCCTGGAAGTCCAGGTCTTCCGCCAACCGAGCCTCGCCCTCTACAATCCACCTGGACGCTCGCCAGCCGCCCGCTGCCCGGCACCAAGGACGACGTGCAGGACACGCTCGGCTTCTTCGCCCAGGCGGTCGCCAATGTGGACCTCACGAATGGCCGGGGAAGCGCGCCAGGCGGGCAGTTCCTGATCGGCTCCATCCTGACGCTCTTCTAGCCGGGGTTCCGGCCGGGCTAGCCGCCGTCCAACGCATGGACCTCCGGGAAGAACAGGTCCCGCCAGGTCTCCGCGCCCGCCGTTACGGCGCCGGTGCTGCGCATGAAGGCCAGGAAGTCCATCACGCGCCGGGGCGTGGTGGTCCACTCGTTCTCGGGCCGCCCGATCATGTCGGCCACCTGCTCCGCCGTCAGCCGCGCCTTCTCCATACGCACCCACACCGCCGCCGCCTGCAACGGCTGGTCGCGGATCGTCGCCATCGCGCGGTCCAGCGCCGCCAGGAACGCCGCGATCACCTGGGGGTGCGCGTCGTGGTAGCGGCCGGTGGCCCACACCAGGTTGAAGCTGTGCGGCCCGCCCAGCACGTCGTAGCTGCTCAGCACCCGGTGGATGCGCGGGGACCGCAGCTCCTCGTACATGTACGGCGCGGCGGTGAAGTGCGACGTGACCTCGGTGCCGCCGGCCAGCAGGGTCGCCTGGCCGTCCGGGTGGCTCATCGCCACCGTCAGCGCGTCCAGCCGGTTCGCCTGGCCGGGCCCGAACGCCTGCACCGCGGCCATCTGCAGCACCACCGCCTGGATCGACAGCCGCACCGCCGGCAGCGCGATGCGATCCTGCTCCGTCAGGTCGGCGACGCTGTGCACCGCCGGGTTGCGGGTGTTCAGCCAGATCGGCATGTTGCCCAGCGCCGCCACGCCCTTCACCCGCAGGTTGGTCCGCGTGCGGCCCCAGAGGGTCAGCAGCGTCGTGACGCCGCCCGCCGCAAGATCGATGTTGCCCGACAGCAGGGCGTCGTTGATCGGCGGGCCGCCCGAGAAGGTCGTCCACTCGGTCTGCAGGTCCAGGCCACGCGCGCGTCCTTCCTGCTCCAGCAGCCCGGCGTCCTGCATCAGGATCAGCGGCAGGTAGGAGATGCCGAACTGCCGGGCGATCCGCACCGTCTCCGCCTGCGCCGGCGTCCCGGCCAGCAGAACCAGCAGCGCTGCCAGCCAGCGCACGGCTACGGTGCCGCCCCGAGCTGCGCCGCCCCGAGCTGGGCCGCCTGGCCCGCGTCCGCCGGACCGTCCGTCACCCGTCCTGCCGGGCGCAGCAACTCGGTCCGTGTGCGCCGCACCGTCTGCCGCCCGTCCTTGAACACCGCCAGCGGCTCCCGCAATTCGGCCACCGCCTGCGCCGGGGTTTCGGCATCCACGATCACCACATCGGCCGGGTTGCCGACCGCGATGCCATAATCCCGCAGGTTCATCAGCCGCGCCGGCCGGTCGGTCAGCATCGCGAAGCACTCCGCCAGTTCCTCCGGCCCGCCCACCTGCAGCACGTTCGCGTGCAGGTTGGCCATCCGGATCATCGAGCCGTCGCCGAACGGGGTGAACGGGTTCAGGATGTTGTTGCTCGACAGCGCGCAGTTGCAGCCGTGCTGGACGAACAGGTTGGCGTCCACCAGGCCGCGGCGCACATTGTAGGTCTGGTCGCGCCCCATCAGGTACAAGTCCGTCGCCGGCAGCACCGTCAACGCCACCCCGGCGTCAGCCAGCCGCCGGGCCATCGCCGCCTGTTCCGCGGGCGGCATCGTGGACAGCTTGGTCGCATGTCCGATCGCGACCCGGCCGCCCAGCCCATGTTCGGCCGTCAACCCGCACACCAGCGGCACGTCCAGCTCGTCCGGCGTGTTGCCGAAATCCAGGTGCAGGTCGAGGTCGGCGTCGAACTCGCGCGCGATGGCGAATACCCGCCGGATTTGCGCGGCGGGGTCGGTGTCGTAGCTTGGCGCCGCGCCCACCACCGTCGCGCCGCTACGCATCGCTGCGACCATCAGCTCGTCGGTGCCGGGGTTGTTGGTCAGCCCTTCCTGCGGCATCACGCAAATCTCGATGTCCACGGCCCAGCGATAGGCCGCCGCCAGCGCCTGCACGGCCTCGAAGCCGCGCAGCCCGACCTTCGGGTCCACCTCCACATGGGTCCGCATCCGCGTGGTGCCGTGCGCGATGCAGCCCTCCAGCGTGGCGGCGGCGCGGGCATAGACATCCTCGACGGTGAAGGTGTGCTTCACCTCCGAGATCCGCCGCACCGCGTCCGCCGCCCGGCCCTGCTCCGGGGCGCAGCGGCCGATGATGCGGGACTTGTCGAGGTGGATGTGGCTCTCGACCATGCCGGCGCAGCAGAGGCATCCGCCAGCATCGGTGGCTGGCGCGTCGCAGGCCAGGCTGCGGCCGATCGCGGCGATGCGGCCCGCAGCGAAGCCGATGTCCACCGGGTCGGAGTGCCCGGCCAGGCAGGCGTTGCGTATGACATGGTCGATCATCATGGGTCGATCATCGTGTGTCCCTGTTGGCGCCCCATGGAAGGCGCGTTTGGCGTCGCGATCAAGTGTGCCCAAGGGATAGGCTGTTGATGCCGGAAAGGCCGGGTTTGCAGCGCATCCGGCTCCACCTGTGTCAGTTCTGGCGCAGTACAAGGCATATTTGTTTGACCCCCGCGGCTGCCCGCCCCTAGCGTTCCCTGGTCGGGGCCAGGAGATAGGGGTCAGGAACAGGATCAAACGCCGCCACCTCCGCGCGGCGCCTCCACCCGGGGGTTGCCGGGCAGTGTGCAGTCCCACCGCGCCGCACGCCCCGGCGGCGTTAGGACACGACGGCCCGCCACGCCGCCGAGCAACCGGCCAACCCATTCAGCTTCAGGTAAAGGACCGATCCATGCAGCTCGGCGTCTTCATCCCCATCGGCAACAACGGCTGGCTCATCTCCACGACCTCCCCCCAGTACATGCCGACCTTCGACCTCAATAAGACCATTGTGGAAAAGGCCGAGCGCTTCGGGTTTGACTTCGCATTGTCGATGATCAAGCTGCGTGGCTTCGGAGGACCGTCGGAGTTCTGGGACCATAACCTTGAGTCGTTCACCCTGATGGCCGGGCTGGCCGCGGTGACGACGCGCATCAAGCTGTTCGCCACCATCGGCGTGCTGACGATGCCGCCGCCCATCGTCGCCCGCATGGCGGTCACGATCGATAGCATCAGCCACGGCCGGTTCGGCGTGAACATCATCTCCGGCTGGCAGGAGAAGGAGTACTCGCAGATGGGCCTCTGGCCCGGTGACGAGCACTACCGGCGCCGCTATGAGTACTGCGAGGAGTATATCACGATCATGCAGGAGCTGTGGTCGGCCGGGGTATCCAACCACAAGGGCGAGTTCTTCCAGATGGACGATTGCCGATGCAGCCCGCGCCCGACCGCGCCGATCACCATCGTTTGCGCCGGGCAGAGCGACCGCGGGGTGCGGTTCGCGTCCGAGTATGCCGACTACAACTTTGTCGCCAGCAGCGGCTTCAATGCGCCTGCCTCAGTCGGCCCGGTGGTGGCCCGGCTGGTCCGGGAGAACGCGCGCACCGGGCGTGCGTGCGGCGCGCTGATCTTGATCATGATCATCGCCGACGAGACTGACGCGGCGGCGGAGGCCAAGTGGGAGCACTATAAGGCCGGCACCGACCTCGAGGCGCTGGCCTGGCGCGACGGCCAGGCCAGCAACGACACCGTGAAGGACCCGCAATCGGTGGCCGGCCGCTTCATCCCCACGACTGAGAAGCGCCTGCCAACCAATCAGGGCGTGCTGTGCGGCTCCTACGCCCACGTCGCCACGATGCTAGACGAGTTGGCTGAGGTGCCCGGCGTGCAGGGGGCGATGATGACGTTCGACGACTTCGTCATCGGCATGGAGCAGTTCGGCACCCGCATCCAGCCGCTGATGAAGAGCCGCAGCAACCTCAGCATCGCCGCATAGGAACAGCAGCATGACCAGCAAATCGGCCCCGAAAGGCATCAGCAGGCGGGGCGTCCTGGCGGCGGCCGTGGGGGCGGCGGCCGGGTCCGGCGCGATCACGGGCTTTCCGACGATCTGGGCGCAGAACATCAAGGACGTGGAGATCCGCCACGCCGGCCAGCCTGTGACGGTGCTGACTCAGATCGGCGAGCAGGCGACCAAGGACCTGGGCTTCAAGGTGACGATGCAGGCGGCGGAGAACGCGGACCTCATCAACCGTTACCTGACGCAGTCGGCCAACATCGACGTGGGCGACGTGAGCCTGGCCTACATGAAATACCTGATCGGCCGCAGCATCCTGCAAACGATCCCGCAGGCCAAGTTCAAGAACTGGGACGCAACGTTGCCGTTGTTCACACAGAGCGTCTATCCCGACGGGCGCAAGGCCTCGACGCAGGGCATTTCTCCCTATGTCGTGCTGTATGCGACCGACGCCAGCGGGGCGAAGGCCGCGCCGGGTCCGACCGAGTTCCTGAACGGCGTGCCCACCATCACCAATGCCGACACGCTGGGCATCCGCCCGGACCTGACGGGCCGGCCGATCAGCAGTTGGGCCGACCTGCTCAGCCCGGACTTCAAGGGCAAGGCGGCGCTGCAGGACAACCCGACCATCGGGGTGATCGACGTCGCGATGGCGGTGGAGGCGCGGGGCGACATCAAGTACGCCAACAAGGGCAACATGACCCGCGACGAGATCGACAAGACGGTCGCGCTGATGATCGACACCAAGCGGTCCGGGCAGTTCCGCTCGTTCTGGGGATCGTTCGACCAGTCGGTGAACCTGATGGCCTCAGGCGAGGTGGTGATCCAGTCGATGTGGTCGCCCGCGGTGACGGCGGTGCGCAGCCGCGGCATTCCTTGCGTGTTCCAGCCGCTGAAGGAGGGCTATCGCGGTTGGGGCTACATGATGGGGTTCATGAAGCACCTGTCGGGGCTGAAGCTGGATTGCGCGTATGAGTACCTGAACTGGTACACGGCGGGCTTCCCGGGGTCGGTGATCGCGCGGGAGGGTTATTATTCAGCGCAGCCCGACACCGCGCGGAAGTTCATGACCGCCGCCGAGTGGGATTACTGGTACGGCGGCAAGCCGGCGGCCGAGGACATGAAGGACCCGTTCGGCCGGCTCATGGAAAAGGCCGGGCGGTCGCGCGACGGCGGGTCGTTCGACGAGCGCATGGGCAACATCGCAGTGTGGAACTCCGTCATGGATGAGGACCGCTACCTGACCCGGCGCTGGAACGAATTCATCAGCGTATGACGCAGGCTACCGCTCCAAGCTCGTCCGCGCCGGGTCTGGCCCGCGACGGCGTGCCGCAGTCGCGTGCGGCTACGGCGCCCCTCCGCACGCCGCGGCGGCGTTCCTGGCTGGTGTCGTGGCTGCAGGTCGCCCCGCTTGCCACCATCCTGCTGGTGCTGTTCGCAGCGCCCACGATCCTGTTCGTGGTCATCAGCTTCTGGGACTACGACCGGGTCGGCATCTACCCGGCCTTCATGCTGGACAACTACAGGGACCTGTTCACCACGCCCGCGACCTGGCGCATCTACGCCAGCTCGCTGAAGTTCGCGGCCATCGTCTGGGCGGTCACCTTGTTCCTCGGCTTCAACATCGCCCAGTTCCTGGTGTTCCACGTCCGCAGCGGCACTACGCGGATGCTGCTGTTCCTCGCCTGCGCCATCCCGTTCTGGACCTCGGGCATCATCCGCACCATCGCCTGGATTCCCTTCCTGGGCCGCAACGGCGCGTTCAACACCCTGCTGATGGACCTGCATCTCACTACGCAGCCGCTGGAGTTCCTGCTGTTCTCCGACTTCTCGGTGATCATCACCTACGTCCACCTCAACACGCTGCTAATGATCGGGCCGATTGCCAACTCGATGTCCAAGATCGACCGGGCGCTGATCGAGGCGGCGCGCGATGCCGGGGCCAGCCGGTTCCAGACCTTGCGCCACATCATCGTCCCGCTCTCGCGCACCGGCATCGCGCTCGGCTCGATCCTGGTGTTCACCCAGGTGATCGGCGACTACTTCGTGGTAAAGCGCATGAGCGGCGGGCAGAGCGCGTCCATCGTCTCGGCGCTCTCGACCGAGATCCAAGCGATGCAGTTCCCGCCGGCCTCGGCCAGCGCGGTCGTGCTGGTGCTGTTCGTGGCGGTGGTGGTGGGGCTGATGATGCGGGTGGTGGACGTGCGGAAGGAGCTGGTCAATTGAGGGCGGTCCCTCGGGAATCCCGGCCGCCGACCTTCTACTTGCTGGCCGCCTTGATGGGCCTGTTCCTGGTGTTCCTGTACGGCCCCATGCTCATCATCTACCTGCTGTCGTTCCAGGGGCCTACGGGAGGCGTCACCTTCCCCATGGTCGGGGTGTCCACCAAGTGGTTCGCCGACATCCTCCGGCCCGGCCAGATGGCCGACATCCCCGTCTCGTTCGGCCGCTCGGTCATGCTGGCCACCGTCGTCAGCGCGCTTACGGTGGTGATCTCGGTGGCCGCCGGGCTGGGATTCCGCCGCAGGTTCCCCGGCGCCGGGCTGCTGTTCTATGTCGCCATCGCCAGCCTCGTGATGCCCAGCCTGCTCGTCGGCTTCGGCATCGGCCTCGGGTTCCAGCTCTTTGGCCTGCCGCAGGGGCTGTGGACCTCGGCATTGGGGGCGCAACTGACCTGGACCCTGCCGTTCGGGCTGCTGACGATGTTCGCCGTCGTCGCCCGGTTCAACCGCGCCTATGAGGAGGCGGCCACCGACCTCGGCGCCAGCGCCTGGCAGCGGCTGCGCTACGTGACGCTGCCGATCCTGGCGCCGGGCATCATCGGCGTGGCGGTCGGCGCGTTCACGCTGTCCTATGACGAGTATGCGCGCACGACGCTCACCATCGGCAGTCGCAACACCCTGCCGCTGGAGATCTACGCGCTGATCTCCAGCGACAGCACGCCGACGCTGTTCGCCATCGGCACGGTGACGACCGCCGTGTCGTTCGTGCTGATCGGCGCCACCCTCATGGCCGTGCTGCGGATGCAGCGGCGGCGGGCGCGGAGTTAGCATGGACGCCCGGTTCGACGTGGAGCTGATCGATGTCGTGAAGCAGTATGGCGCGACCGTCGCCGTGGACGGCATCTCGCTGCGGGTGCCGAAGGCGAGCTACTGCTGCCTGCTGGGGCCGTCGGGGTGCGGCAAGACCAGCACGCTGCGAATGATTGCCGGGCACGAGTCGATCTCGGCGGGGGACGTGCTGATTGGCGGCCGCAACGTCACGGGGCTGCCGCCGAAGGGGCGCGGCACCGCGATGATGTTCCAGAGCTACGCCTTGTTCCCGCACCTGAGCTGCCTGGACAACGTGGCGTTCAGCCTGCGGATGCGCGGCGTGGGGCGCACGGAGCGGGAGCGGGCGGCGCACGAGTTCCTGGACCTGGTGCAGATGGGCGGCTTCGCGCAGCGGCTGCCGGCGCAGCTTTCGGGCGGGCAGCAGCAGCGGGTGGCGCTGGCCCGGGCGCTGATCATCCGGCCACAGGTGCTGCTGCTGGACGAGCCGCTGTCGGCGCTGGACCCGTTCCTGCGGGTCAAGGTGCGCGAGGAGCTGAAGCGGCTGCAGCGCGAGCTTGGCATCAGCTTCGTCCACGTCACCCACAGCCAGGACGAGGCGATGGCGCTGGCCGACCAGATGGTGGTCATGGACGGCGGCCACATCCGCCAGGCCGGGCCGCCGCGCGAGGTGTTCGACCGGCCGGCGGACCGCTTCATCGCGCGGTTCATCGGCGGGCACAACGTGCTTGATGGGCCGTCCGGACCCGTCGCGGTACGGGCCGACCGCTGCACCCTGGGAGATGAAGGGCTGCCGGTGCAGGTCGTGGCCGTAGAATATCAGGGCACGACGGTCCGGGTGGCGCTGCGGGGCGGCGACGGCGCGGAGCTGTCGGCGCAGGTGCCGGACCAGCACTTCGACGCCGCCCCGATCGAGCCCGGCGCCGCCACCTGCCTGCGCTGGTCCCGCGCCGACGAGCGGCCGTTGCGGCATTGACGGCGCCGAACCGGCTCGGCGCGGCGCAGGCCGCCGCCATGATCCGCGCGGGCACGCTGACCGCCGAACGCCTGGCCCGTGCCTGCCTGGACCGCGTGGCGGCGCGCGACGCCGACGTGCGCGCCTGGTCGTTCGTCGATCCCGCCCAGGTGCTGCGCGCGGCGCGGGAGCTGGACAAGCAGCCGCCGCGCGGCCCCCTGCACGGCATCCCCGTCGGCGTGAAGGACATGATCGACACCGCCGACATGCCGACGCAGCACAACTCCCCCGTCTACACCGGCCATCGCCCCTCGCAGGATGCGGCGGTTGTCGCCACCCTGCGGGCTGGCGGGGCGCTGATCCTCGGCAAAACCGACACCACGGAGTTCGCGGCGGCGGGCCGCTTCAGCGCTACGCGCCACCCGCATGACCCCGCGCGCACGCCGGGCGGGTCCTCGGCAGGGTCGGCGGCGGCGGTTGCGGACTTCCAGGCACCGCTGGCGCTGGGGACGCAGACGGCCGGGTCCACCATCCGCCCGGCCTCGTTCTGCGGGGTGTTCGCGCTCAAGCCGACCTGGGGTACGGTCAGCCGCGAGGGGGTGAAGCAGTATTCGCCGACGCTCGACACCGTGAGCTGGTTCGCGCGCGGCCTCGATGACCTCGGCCTGATGTGCGACGTGTTCGGCCTGCAGGACGACGCGGCGGTGCGGGCCGTGCCGGCGTCGGGACTGCGGATCGCGCTGTGCCGCTCCCCGGCCTGGCCTGCCGCCGGCCCCGGCACGCCCGAGGCGCTGGAGGACGCGGCCGAGCGGCTGCGCCAGGCGGGCGTCACCGTCGTCGGGCTGGAGTTGCCGGAGGCGTTCGACGGCCTGGGCGGGATGCAGCGGACGATCATGCTCGCCGAGGGCCGGGCCGCGTTCCTCAACCTGGCGCGCAGCCATCCGCATGTGCTGCACGACGACTTCCTGGCCCGGGCCGAGAACCGCGAGGGCATCTCCCGCGGGGAGCTGCTGGCGGCCTACGACCACGCCGCGCGGTGCCGGGCCGATTTCGACGCCCTGGCTGGCGGCTTCGACGCGGTGCTCACGCCGAGCGCCATCGGGGAGGCACCGCCGGGCGTCCATCCCGGCGATGCCGTGTTCAACCGCATGTGGACCCTGCTGCACGTGCCCTGCATCAACATCCCCGGGCGCCGCGGCCCGAACGGGATGCCGGTCGGGGTCACGCTGACGGGGCCGCGGTTCACCGACCGGCAGCTTCTGGCGGTGGCTGCCACCGCTGCGCCGTGCATCATGGCCGGGTAACGGGCGGGCACCTGACGGCCGGAGACCGGCGCCTTCGGGCCGCTATCCCACCCCATGCCGGTCCAGCACGTCGCGTATGTCGCGCGCCAGTCGCTCCGCCGAGGGGTCGCGCCGCACCGCTTGGGCCAGCGAGCCGTAGTGCATCTCCAGGCACCCCAGCAGCACCGCCTTGATCCGCGCCTCGTCCGGCGCGGCCGGAAGGCTCGACGCCGCATAGGCGTTCTCCAACGCCCGCTCCTTGGCGTCGAAGTGCGCCTGCAAGGCTTCCAGCGTCCACTCGCCGCGCCGTATGCTCTTCAACTGCTCGCGGTTGCGCTCAAGGTCTAGGTCGCCCTCGACCATGATCTGCTCCACCTCGTCCAGCAGCCGCACGACGTGGTAGGCGAACTTCACGTCGTAGCCGAACCGCGCGATCGCCTCCGCCCGCGCCGGGCTGGAGGCGTTCACCCGGCCCTTGATCTTGTGCATCTGCGCATAGGCATAGCCGCGGAACCGGTGCCAGGCGCCCTTGTGCAGGAACAGCTTGCGGTTTTCCCGCATCACCTCGCCCACCTGGGTCGAGTGCATGACGCAGCGCCGGGGCGTGAACAGGCTGTCGATCATGTTCGGGTTGCATTCCATGCAGAGCTGGAAGTAGCGGACGATGCCGAACACCTGGAAGTCGTACGTGGTGTCCCGCCCGTCCCCGGCCGGCACATGATGCTGCTGCCACTGGTCGAACCGCTGGCCCGGCTCGCCGAACCCGACGATCTCCCCGGCCAGGTGCGGAAACACCATGTCCTTCGGCGGGATGCAGACGCCGTAGATGTCCACGTCCGATATCTCGCCCGACACGCCGTAGGACTGGCTGCCCATGACGGTGAGGTAAGCCGTGTTATCGACCAGCCAACGCGGCGGATGGATCGCGGCGGCGGAGCGCAGCTTCTGCAGCAGCATGGGCGCGGCCTACAGGACCATCACCTGCGGCGCGAAAAAGCCGACGCCGCCCAGCGCTACGCCGCCCACGGCCAGCAGGATGCTGAGCAGCGCCAGCGGCGCGATGGAGGTGATGATCGAGGCGGAAGCGATCACGATGGCGACTTGCAGCAGCGCCGCCGCGTATTCGTAGAAGTGGTATTGCGCCATGAACCGCGCACGGCTTTCCTCGGTGGTGCGCGCCTTCTCGGTCAGCTCCTTGCGGCCGTCGCCGGCCTTGTTGCTCTCCCAGCCGTTGGCCTGGTCGCGCCAGTCCTTCTGCTGCGCCTCGATGGCGGCGCGTGCGGCAGGGTCGGTGGTGGCGGCCTTTTGCAGCTCGGCGGCGTCGGCGGCGGTGCGGACGGTGGTCTGGCGGACCGTGCGGGCCTGGTAGAACGCCCACAGGTTGGTCGCCTCGACGTTCTGGCTGATCGCCTCGGTCTGCGCGCTTTTGGCCCCGGTCTCGAAGATGGCGAGGAACAGCGCCAGGATGGCGATCAGCAACGCGACACGCTTGTCGCTCTCGATTTCGATGACGCCGTTCTCAACCGCCATGGCCAGGCCTCCGGAGGGCTAATCCGGTGTGTCTAACCCCTTCGTGCGGCCGATCACAGCCCACAGCGGGTCGCCCCGCCCGCCGCGCACGACCTCGCGCCCCTCGATGCCGGTGAACCCCGCTTTCCGCAGATAAAGCCCGACGAGACCCGCTTGGTCCGGCCCGTCCAGCGCCTGCCAGATGGCGACTGCCTTGGTCGGGAAGCAGCGGTTGGAGAAGCTGACCACCACCGGCGCGCCGGGCCGCAGCACGCGGGCCAAGTCGGTGAACACCTCCACGGGATGTTGCAAGTACTGCACGCCCACCGCCGCGCAGGCCGCATCGACGGAGGCGTCGGCCAGGGGCAGCCGCTGGTTCTCGTTCAGGTTCTGCACGAACCAGCGGTTCAGGCGCGGGTTCGCCGCCAGTTCCTTTGCGTTCATGCCGTGGCCGATCACCTCGGCATAGGCGACCTCCGCTGGCAAGTGGCTCACCCAACTGCTCATCAGGTCCAGCACGACGCCACCGGCCGGCAGCACCTCTCGGTACAGCCCCGTCAGACCGGCGATGGCCCGGTCATCGATGTGGTTGACCAGCCGGGCCTGTGCGTAGAACCGGGTATCGGATGACGTGTCCGCCTTGGCGAAGGCGCCGGGCGGCAGTTCGGGCAGCGTGTCCATGGCCTACACCGGCTCGAAGTCGAAGTTGCCGTCTTTCGACTGCCAGGTCTGCACTGTCAGCACCTTCGCGCCGCCCTTGCTTTCGTGGGGTCCGTGCACCTGGCCGGCGGCGTGGGTCAGGAACGCGCCGGGGCCGTGCGACTGCCCGCCGTCGATCAGGTCGCCCTCCAGGACGTAGTGCATCTCCGACCCGGCCTGGTGCTTGTGCGCGGGGATCAGGCCGCCCGCAGGCAGGTGGACGATGGTGGTGACGACACCCAGCCCTTGATCCTCGTTCAGGATTTGGATGCGGAACTCGCCGGACGCGCCGGGGATTTGGAACGGCGCGGCCTCGACCTTGTCTGCCATCAGCGTGATGCCCTGCATGTCCATTGCGTGTTCCCTGCTGCTGCCCGGGGCCAACGCAGCGGGGCCTGCCGGGTTCGCCCTTTTGTGCCGGAGGACTCTGCGGCTAGGATAGGGGCAAGACAGGAGGCGTCCCATGGCTGACATCAGCTCCACCCATCCCGAGACCCTGGCCCTGCACGCCGGCTGGCGGCAAGACCCCACCACGCACGCCGTCGCCGTGCCGATTTACCAGACCACCAGCTTCCAGTTCGAGAGCGCCGAGCACGCCTCCGACCTGTTCGCGCTAAAGCAGTTGGGCAACATCTATACGCGCATCATGAACCCGACTGCCGACGTGCTGGAGAAGCGCGTCGCGGCGCTGGAGGGTGGCGTGGCGGCGCTGGCGGTGGCATCGGGGCAGGCGGCATCGGCGCTGGCAGTGCAGAACCTGGCGCGGGCCGGGGACAACATCGTCAGCAGCACCGACCTGTATGGCGGCACCTGGAACCTGTTCGCCAACACGTTCAGGGATCAAGGCATCGAGGTCCGCTTCGTCGATCCCACCGACCCCGAGGCATTCGCCCGCGCCACCGACGGCCGCACCCGCGCCTACTACGCTGAAACCCTGCCCAACCCGAAGCTGCAGGTGTTCCCCATCGCTGAGGTTGCCTCCATTGGCCGCCGCTTCGGCATCCCGCTGATCATGGACAACACTGCCGCGCCGTTGCTGGTCCGGCCGTTCGATCATGGGGCGGCGGTGGTGGTGTACTCCGCCACCAAGTACCTGGGCGGGCACGGCACCAGCATCGCCGGGCTGATCGTGGACGGTGGCAACTTCGACTGGGCCGCCCACCCGGAGCGGCAGCCGGCGCTGCACCAGCCTGATCCCAGCTACCATGGCGCGATCTGGGTGGAGGCGGTTAAGCCGCTCGGCCCCATCGCCTATGTGCTTAAGGCCCGCGTCACCCTGCTGCGCGACCTTGGCCCGGCGCTCAGCCCGTTCAACGCCTTCCTGGTGCTGCAAGGCATCGAGACCGTGGCGCTGCGGATGGAGCGGCACTGCACCAACGCCCAGGCCGTCGTCGATTTCCTGGCGTCGCGGCCGGAGGTGGCCCGCGTGATCCATCCGTCCAAGCTGACCGGGGAGGCAGCCGCCCGCACGGCCAAGTACATGCGCCGCGGCCTGGGCGGGCTGGTGGGGCTGGAACTGGCGGGCGGGGCCGATGCGGGACGGGCGTTCATCGACCGGCTGGGGATGGTGCTGCACGTTGCCAACATCGGCGATGCGCGGACGCTGGCCATCCACCCGGCCAGCACGACGCACTCGCAGCTCGAGGCGGAGGAACAGATGGCCGCTGGGGTCAGCCCGGGCTACGTGCGGCTGTCGGTTGGGATCGAGCACATTGACGACATCCTAGCCGATCTGGGCCAGGCGCTGGACGCGGTGACGGTGCGGGTGGCGGCGTGATCCGCCTTGCCGGGCAAGGGGCGGGGCGCTAGGTTTAGGAAACGCGGGCGTAGCATAGTGGTAATGCGGTAGCCTTCCAAGCTACTGATGAGGGTTCGATTCCCTCCGCCCGCTCCAGGCCGTTCGCATTGAGAAGCCGCTTCCGGCGCGGCTTGCGATGTCGGATAGGTGCCTACCCCGCGCAGCGCCGCTTTCCAGATATAGGGGGATCCGCGAGGATCGGACTGGGCCGGGAGTGAGTGGAACTCGCCCTCAACACGGCGAAGGTTGGCCCTTGCGGCCCCCCTCATCCCAGCCCTTTCTCGGAGAGAGAGGGAGCAGGCAGTCAGTATTCCCGTGCCTTGCGATCACCTTGCCATCTCCGACGCGCTTGACACCCCTGCCCCTCCCGCCTGATCATTTGTATGCAAACGATCAGGTGTATGCAAACGATCAGGAAGCCCCACCATGGCCAGCTACCTGCGCCCGACCACCTTGCCCGATGCCCTGGCCGCCCTGCGCTGTCAGCCGCGCATCCTGCTGGCCGGCGGCACCGACCATTTTCCTGCCCGCGTCGCCTGCGAACCCGACGAGGACATCCTCGACCTCTCCGCCATCACCGATCTGCGCGGCATCGGACGTGCAGGCGGCGTCTGGCGCATCCCCGCCCTTACCACCTGGACCGACCTGATCGAGGCCGACCTGCCCCCCTTGTTCGACGGCCTGCGCGCGGCGGCTCGGCAGATCGGCGGCTGGCAGATCCAGAACGCCGGCACGCTCGTCGGCAACGTCTGCACTGCCAGCCCGGCGGCGGACGGCATCCCCGCCCTGCTGGCGCTCGACGCCGCCGTGGTGCTGGACAGCGCCGGCGGCTCCCGAACGCTGCCGCTGGCCGACTTCGTGCTCGGCCCCCGCCAGACAGCCCGGCGCGCGGACGAGCTGGTGACGGCGCTGCTGGTGCCGGACCGGCCGGCAGCGTCGGTATTCCTCAAGCTGGGAGCGCGGCGCTACCTGGTCATCTCGATCACGATGGCCGCCGTCACGCTGCAACAGGACGGGACAGGCCGGGTTGGGCACGCCCGGGTGGCGGTCGGCTCGTGCGGCCCCAAGGCGATCCGGCTGCCGGCGTTGGAAACCGCCCTGCTCGGCGCCATGCCGCATCCGGGGCTTGTGCAGCCGGAGCACCTGGCGCCCCTGTCCCCGATCGGCGACGTGCGTGCAACCGCGGGCTACCGCACCGACGCCACGCTGGAACTGCTGCGCCGCGCCTTGGACGGCTTTGCCGTGCGGAGCGCCGCAGCATGAGGTCGCCCGCCGAGCCCGTCGCCTTCACCCTGAACGGCCAAGCGGTCGAGGTCCGCGTCCCCCCTTCCCGGCGCCTGTCCGACGTGCTGCGGGACGACCTGGGCCTGACCGGCACCAAGATCGGCTGCAATGCCGGGGATTGCGGCGCCTGCACCGTGCTGCTGGACCGCCGCCAGGCGTGCGCCTGCCTGGTTCCCGTGGGCCGTCTCGCCGGCGCCAGCATCACGACGGTGGAAGGCCTAGCCCGCGGCGGCTTAGATGCCCTGCAACGCGCCTTCCTGCGCCACGGCGCCGCGCAGTGCGGCATCTGCACGCCGGGCATGCTGATGGCCGCGACCGACCTGCTGGCCCGCAACGCCACCCCGACCGAGGCGCAGGTGCACGACGCCCTGGGCGGCGTGCTATGCCGCTGCACCGGCTATCGCAAGATCATTGAGGCCGTGCTGGACGTGGGCAGCAACGCCTCCTCTCCAGCGCCTGAGGCCGGTGCCGCCGTCGGCGCCAGGCTGCCCAAGGTGGATGGCGCCGCCAAGCTCGACGGCAGCGAACGCTTCGGCGCCGACGCCCTGCCGGACGAGGCCTGGCTGACCCTGCGCGTGGTCCGCAGCCCGCACCCGCACGCCCGGTTCACCCTGGGCGACTTCGGTCCCATCCTGGCAGCGCATCCCGGCCTGGTCCGCGTGCTGACCGCCGCCGACATCCCCGGCCGCAACCTGTATGGCATCTACCCCACCGGCAAGGACCAGCCCGTGCTGGCCGACGGCCTGGCCCGGCACCGCGGCGACCCCGTCTGCGCCCTCGTCGGCGACGCGGAGACCGTGGCCGCCCTGCGGGACGACGCGCTGCCGATCACCTGGGAGGTCCTGACGCCGGTCACCTTCGACACCGCCGCCACCGCGCCCGACGACCTGCACGCCCATGCGCCGGGCAACGTGCTGTGCCGCGGCCGGGTGGTGCGCGGCGACGTGGACGCCGGGCTGCGTGCTGCCGCCCACGCGGTCATCACGACGGAGACCGCCTTCGTCGAGCATGCCTATATCGAGCCGGAGGCCGGCTACGCCCGCCGCGTCGGCGACCGGATCGAGGTCGTGGCCTGCACCCAGACCCCCTACATGGACCGCGACGAGCTGGCGCTGATCCTCGGCCTGCATCAGGACCAGGTGCGCGTGGTGCCCACCGCGGTCGGCGGCGGCTTCGGCGGCAAGCTGGACCTGTCCGTGCAGCCGCTGGCCTGCGTCGCCGCTTGGCTGCTGCGCCGCCCGGTCCGCCTGGTGTACACCCGCCCCGAGAGCATGGCCGCCACCACCAAGCGCCACCCCGCCCGCATCCGGGCCGAGGCCGCAGCGGACACGCAGGGCCGCCTGACCGCGCTGCGCTTCCACGGCGACTTCAACACCGGCGCGTATGCAAGCTGGGGTCCCACAGTCGCCAACCGCGTGCCGGTCCACGCCAGCGGCCCCTATTGCGTGCCCGCCGTCCACGCGACCACCACGGCGCTGCACACCAACGATCCGCCTGCCGGAGCCTTCCGCGGCTTCGGCGTGCCGTAGGCCAGCCTGGCAACCGAGGCGCTGATGGACATGCTGGCCGCCCAGCTCGGCCTGGACGCGCTGGAGTTCCGCCACCGCAACGCCCTGCGGCCCGGCGACGCCACTGCCACGGGGCAGGTCATGGGCGCCGGCGCCGCGCTGGCCGCCTGCCTGGACGCGCTGCGCCCGCGCTGGGCCAGGCTGCGGGCCGACGCGGCTGCGTTCCGGCATCCGGTGCTGCGCCAGGGCGTCGGGGTAGCCTGCATGTGGTACGGCATCGGCAACACCAGCATGTCCAACCCGTCGCGGATGGTCCTGGGCATCGACCCCTCGGGCCGGGCGGTTCTGCTGTCGGGCGCAGTCGATATCGGCCAGGGGTCCAACACGGTCATGGTGCAGATCGCCGCCGACGCGCTGGGCATCTCGGCGGCGACGGTGGGCCTGGTGTCCGGCGACACCGACCGCACCCGGGACGCCGGCAAGACCAGCGCCTCCCGCCAGACCTTTGTGAGCGGCAACGCAGTGCGATTGGCGGGCGAGGCGTTGCGGGCCGACATCCTGCGCCGCGCCAACGCCGGGGACGCGGCATGCATCACCCTGGGCGATGGCGTAATCCGGGTGCGGCACGACGGCACCACCAGCACCCTGGACCCCGCGGACCTGCCCATTGACGCGGACGGCTTCGTGTTGCGCGGCGAGGGCGCCTATGACCCGCCGACCACCGTGCTGGACGCGGACGGCCAGGGCGTCCCCTACGCCAGCTACGCCTTCGCCGCGCAGCTTGCCGAGGTCGAGGTCGATACCCGGCTCGGCACCGTCCGCGTGCTGCGGATCGTCGCCGCGCACGACGTGGGCCGGGCCGTGAACCCGCAGCAGGTCGAGAGGGCCAGATCCACGGCGGCATCGCCCAGGGCCTCGGCCTGGCGCTGATGGAGGAATACGTGCCCGGCCGCACCGAGAACCTGCACGACTACCTGATCCCCACCATCGGCGACGTGCCGCCCATCGAGACTTACCTGATCGAGGACCCCGACCCGCTCGGCCCCTACGGCGCGAAGGGCGTAGGGGAGCCTGCCCTGGTCGCCACCGCCCCGGCCATCCTAAACGCCATCGCCGACGCCACCGGCGCCCGCCTGCTGCGCGTGCCCGCCACCCCCGCCCGCGTGCTGGCGGCGATCCAGGCGTTATGACCACCCACGCCAGCATGGACGCCCCGGACGGCGCCGCCCTGGCCGCCGCGTCGCTGCCCGCGGCGGACATCATCACCTGCGATGCCTGCCCGGTGCTGTGCCGCATCCGCCCCGGCAAGACCGGCGCCTGCGACCGCTATGGCAACATGGACGGACGCCTGACCCGGATGGACCCGCTCGTCGTCCTTTCGCACGATCCGGCCCGGGTGCCGCTCGGCGTGTGGGACGGCAACGCGGTGGCCGGGCAGGACGTGACCCTGACCGCCATCGGCGCGGGCACCACCTACCCCGACTACAAGCCCGCCCCCTTCATCGTCGGCAGCGTCATCGACGGCGTGGACATGGTAACGGTCGTGACCGAGGGCGTGTTCAGCTACTGCGGCCTGAAGGTCAAGATCGACACCGACCGCCACATCGGCCCCGAATGCGCCCCCGTCCGCGCCGGCAGCGAGCAGGTCGGCCACGTCACCACCGCCGAGTACGGCAGCCAGATGCTCAGCCTAGGCGGCGTCCGCCACCTGACCGGCGGCAGCAAGCGCGAAGGCGTGGCGACCTGCGCGGCGATGCTGACGCTCGCCAACCGCGGCGCGTTGGACCTGACGGTGGACAGCGGCGCGAGCCTGCGCGTGCAGTCCGGCCAGCCCCCAGTGATCGACGGCGTGGAGGAGGCCAGGATGCGCGTCGGCTGCGGCAGCGCCACCATCGGCATTTTCGCCCCGCAATGGGCCGGCCACGCCGACGAGGTGATCGTAGTGGACGACCACATCACCGGCGTGCTGACCGAGCACCAGGCCGGCCGCTTCCTCGACCTGCGCCCGTCCGGCATCCGGGTGCGCGGACGGCGCAGCACGCCGGGCCGCTACTTCCAGGTCGCCAATCCCGGCGCGGGTTGGGGCGGCACCGACGTGCAGGACCCGCTGGACATCATCGAGCGCATCGACCCCAAGCTCGCCTGGCCCGGCCCGCGGCTACTGATGGTGTCCACCACCGGGGAGCACGCCGGCTGGTATGTGCTGGACGACGCGCTGTGCCCGCAGCCCGCGCCGATGCCGCCCGCCATCGCCGCCGCGGTCGCGCGCATCGGGGAGAACTGCGAGCCGGCGCTGTGCTCGGTGCTGTTCATGGCCGGGGCAGGCGGCTCGCTGCGGGCCGGTGCGACGGACAACCCGGTGCTGCTGACCCGCAGCGTGCAGCGCCGGCTGACCCGCGTGACCGCCGGGGGAGCGCCGGTGTTCGTTTGGCCCGGCGGCGGCATCACCTATATGGTCGATGTCGCCACCCTGCCGGACAACGCCTTCGGCAGCGTGCCGACGCCGGCCCTGGTCGGCCCCATCGAGTTCACCCTGCCGCTGGCCGACTACGCCGCGCTGGGCGGCTACACGGACCGCGTGCGGCGGCTGGACGACATATTGCGGGAACAACGTCCAATCGTAGCTGCTGCTCCCTTTCCCTCCGTGAGGAGGCCGGGGTGAGGGAGGCCGCACGCACCACCCCTGGTCCATCGCAGCCCGGTTTCAACAACGGGCAGGCCAGCGCCGGACACCCTCCTCACCCTGACTCTCTCCCAGAGGGAAAAGGGGAAGCGGGTGGCCGCTTGCACCTGCAGCACGGCCCGATCGACCTGCTCTGCCGCGCCTGGGGCGACCCGGCCGAGGTCCGCGCCGCCTACGCCCAGGCCGCCACAGCCTTCCCCGTGATCCTGCCCACGCTATGCGCCGAACTGCCGGCCCTTCGCGCCCCGCTGCCCAGCCTGCCGCCACACGGCCCCATCGCACGCGTGATGCACACCGCCTGCACACCCTATGCCGACCGTTTCATCACCCCCATGGCCGCAGTTGCCGGCGCTGTGGCCGACGCCCTCCTGGCGGCGATGCTCGCAGGACGCCGGATCAGCCGCGCCTTCGTCAACAACGGCGGCGACATCGCCTTCCACCTCGCGCCGGGCCAATCCCTACGGTGCGGCCTGGTGACGGACCTCGCCGCCCCGGCGCTGGACGGCTTGTTTACCCTGCACGCCGCCGCCCCGTCTCGCGGCATCGCCACCTCCGGCCGGGCCTGCAAGGGCCGCGGCGGCCGCAGCTTCTCGTTCGGCATCGCGGACTCGGTGACGGTGCTGGCCCGCACCGCGGCGCAGGCCGATGCGGCGGCGACGGTGCTGGGCAACGCCATGGACCTGCCGGGCCACCCCGCCATCATGCGCCGCCCGGCGGACGGCATCGACCCCAACAGCGACCTCGGCCCCAGGCTGGTGACGTGGGACCTCGGCCCGCTCACCCCCGCGGAGGCCGACGCAGCCCTGGACGCCGGGCGCCGGACGGCCGATGCTCTGCGCGCCCGCGGCCTGATCGACGGCGCGGTGCTGACGCTGCGCGGCCGGGTGGCGGCGAGCCTGCCTGCAACGTTGGAGATCGCATGATCCGCAAGATCGTCACCATGGTCGAGGAAACCCACCGCGAGGGCGGCCAAGACATCCGCCCCGCCACCCGCAAGGCCGCCGCCATAGCCGTGGTGGACAACCCGTTCAGCGGCCGCCACGCCCCGGACTTGTCAGAACTGGTCGAACTTGGTGCCCTGCTGGGCGACCTGCTGGGCCGCCGCGCCGTCGCCGCGCTGGACATCTCCGGCACTGCCACGCACAGCTACGGCAAGGCCGCCATCGTCGGCGAGGACGGCGAGCTGGAGCACGCCGCCGCCATCCTGCACCCCAAGATGGGCGCCTCGCTGCGCAACACGGTGGAGCATGGCGCCGCCCTGGTGCCCAGCGCCAAGAAGCGCGGCGGCATGGGCGCGTCCATCGACGTGCCGCTCGGCCACAAGGACGCCGCCTACGTCCGCAGCCACTTCGACGCCATGGAGGTCCGCATCCCCGACGCGCCCCGGCGCGACGAGATCCTGGTCGCCGTAGTGGTGACCGACAGTGGGCGCCCCCTGCCCCGCGTCGGCGGGCTGACAGCGGACCAGGTGGTCGGGCATGACGGGCTGCGATAGGGGCGCCACGCACATGACTCTGACACGACGCGGCATCCTGCTGACCGGCGCCGGCGCCCTGGCAATGCCCGCGATCCTGCGGGCGCAGTCCAGCACGCCCATCCGCATCGGCGAGATCAACAGCTACACCGGGCAGCCCGCCTTCACCCTGCCGTATCGCAACGGCTGGCAGTTGGCGTTGGAGCAGGTGAACGCCGCCGGCGGCGTGCTGGGCCGCAAGCTGGAGATTATCAGCCGCGACGACGCCGGCCGGCCGCAGGACGCCGTCCGCGTGGCCGGGGAGCTGGTGTCCGACCAGAAGGTGGACCTGCTGGCCGGCACCTTCCTGTCCAATGTCGGCCTGGCGGTCAGCGACTTCGCCTTGCAGAATAAGCGGGTGTTCGTCGGCGGGGAGCCGCTGAGCGACGCGCTCGTGTGGGAGAAGGGCAACCGCTACACCTTCCGCCTGCGCCCCAGCACATACATGCAGGCCTCGATGCTGGTGGAGGACGCGGCGAAGCTGCCCGCCAAGCGGTGGGTGACGGTGGCGCCCAACTACGAGTACGGCCAATCGGCGGTGCGCTGGTTCAAGCAGCTCCTGCAGGCCAAGCGCCCGGACGTGGAGTTCGTCGGCGAGCAGTGGCCGGCGCTGGGCCGCATCGACGCCGGCGCGACGGTGCAGGCGCTGGCGCAGCCGAAGCCGGATGCGGTGTTCAACGTGACCTTCGGCGCGGACCTGACCAACTTCGTCCGCCAGGGCAACACGCGCGGGCTGTTCGAGGGCCGCGGCGTGGCGTCCATGCTGACCGGGGAGCCGGAGTACCTGGAGCCGCTCGGCGAGGAGACGCCGGAGGGCTGGATCGTCACCGGCTATCCCTGGAACAGCCTGGACACCCCGGCGCACAAAGCGTTCGCCGACGCCTACCGCGCCAAGTTCAACGAGGCGCCGAAGTGCGGGTCCGTCGTCGGGTACTCGCTGGTCAACGCCATCGTGGCCGGGCTGCTGCAGGCGGGCGGCACGGAGGCTGAGGCGCTGGCCGATGGGTTCCGCGGCGCGGCGTTCGACACCCCGTTCGGCCGCGCGAGCTTCCGCGCGCTGGACCACCAGGCGACGCTGGGCGCCTTCGTGGGCCGGCTGGCGCAGAAGGACGGGCGCGGCGTGATGACCGACTGGCGGTATGTGGACGGCGCCACGGCGTTGCCCAGCGACGCCGAGGTGCGGACCCTACGTCCGGCCGCCGGCTGATGCTCCCTCTCCCTCCGGCCTTGGTTCTCGCTGCGGCCCAAGCCCGGAGGGAGAGGGAGCAGCAGGCAGCCGCCTGATTGGACGTGCTGCCCACCCTGCTCACCGGGCTGTCCGGCGCGTCGTCGCTGTTCCTCGTCGCAGCCGGGCTGACCGTCGTGTTCGGCGTCACCCGCGTCGTCAACTTTAGCCATGGCAGCCTGTGCATGCTGGGCGCCTACATCGGCTGGAGCATCCTGACCCGGCTGCCGCGCGACCCCGTGTCCTTCACCGCCGGCATTCTCGCCACCGCGCTGGCCGTCGGCGCGGTCGGCGTGGTGATCGAAGTCCTTCTGCTGCGCCGCATCTACCGTGCGCCGGAGCTGTTCCAGTTGCTCGCCACCTTCGGCGTTGTCCTTATGGTGCAGGATATCGTGCTGCGTGCCTGGGGGGCGAACGACCTGAGCCTACCCCGCGCGCCCTGGCTGCGCAGCGCCGTCGCGGTCGGGGGCACCCGGTTCCCGCTGTATGACCTGGTGCTGATCGGTGTCGGCCCGTTCGTGCTGGGTCTGCTGTGGCTGCTGTTTAACCGCACGCGCTGGGGCACGCTGGTGCGCGCGGCGACGCTGGACCGCGAGATGGTGGCGGCCCTTGGCGTCGATCAGCGCTGGCTGTTCACCGGGGTGTTCGCGCTCGGGGCGGCGCTGGCCGGGCTAGGCGGGGCGCTGGCGCTGCCGTCGGCGTCGGCCAATCCTGGCATCGACCTGGCCGTCATCACCGATGCCTTTGTGGTGGTAGTGGTGGGCGGCCTGGGCAGCCTGCCGGGCGCCTACCTGGCGGCGCTGCTGATCGCCGTGCTGCAGGCGTTCGGCGTCGCGGTGCTGCCGCAGGCGACGCTGGTGCTGGTGTTCCTGGTGATGGCCGTCGTGCTGGTGGCCCGGCCGAACGGGCTGCTGGGCCGCCCGGTGACCGAAACCCGTGCGGCGCCGGACCTCGTGGGCGTCATCCGCCCGGCCCCGGCCGCCCTGCGCATCCTGGGCCTGGCCGCGCTGGTGCTGGCCCTGGCAGCGCCGCTGCTAGCCGGCCCCTACGTGCTGTCGGTACTGACAGAGGCGCTGGTGGCTGTGCTGTTCGCCGCCAGCCTGCACTTCATGATGGGGCCGGGCGGGATGCCCAGCTTCGGCCATGCTGCCTGGTTCGGCATCGGGGCCTACGCGGCGGCGCTGCTGGCGCGGGACCTGCACGCGCCGATGGGGCTGGGGATGCTGGCTGCGCCGGTGCTGGCAGGGGTGGCTGCGGCGGTATTCGGAGGGTTCGTCGTGCGGCTGTCGGGGGTGTATCTGGCGATGCTGACCCTGGCCTTCGCGCAGATCGTGTGGGCGGTGGCGTTCCAGTCGGTCGATTGGACCGGGGGCGACAACGGCATCCTGGGCGTTTGGCCGGCGCTAGGGCCTGCAGGGTTCTACTGGCTGGCGCTGGCGTTGTGCCTGGGCGGGACGCTGCTGCTGCGGCAGGTGATCTACGCGCCGCTGGGCTATGCCGTGCGCGCCACGCGGGACAGCGCGTTGCGGGCCGAGGCGATCGGGCTGCCTACTGGCCGCTTGCGTTTAGCCGCGTTCACCCTGGCCGGTGCGGCGGCAGGGCTGGCGGGCGGGGTGTATGCCTACGCCAAGGGCGGGGTGTTCCCAACCTACATCAGCATCCCGCGCTCGGTCGATGCGCTGCTGATGGTGCTGCTGGGCGGGGTGCAGACGGTGGCCGGGCCTGTCGTGGGAGCGCTCGCCTATACCGGGCTGTATGACGCCTTGCTGCGCGCCACCGACCTGTGGCGGCTGGTGCTGGGAGCATCGGTCATCCTGCTGGTACTGGCCTTTCCCGAGGGCATCGCCGGCGCCGCGCAACGCCTGTGGCTGCGAGTGCGGCCTGCATGACCAGTCCATCCGTGACCAGTCCATCCGTGACTAGCCTGGCATGACGGTGCTGGCCGTCGAGCGCCTGTCCAAGTCGTTCGGCGGCCAACCCGCTGTCACGGAGGTGTCGTTCACCGTCGCCGCTGGGGAGATGCTGGCGCTGATCGGCCCGAATGGCGCTGGCAAGAGCACGACGTTCAACATGGTCGGCGGCCAGCTCCGCCCCAGCTCCGGGACGGTCAGCTTGGGCGGGCGGCCCATGACCGGCCTGCGTCCGCGCGCCATCTGGCGGAGGGGCGTCGGCCGTACTTTCCAGATCACGGCCACCTTCGCCTCCATGACCGTGCGGGAGAACGTGCAGATGGCGCTGCTGTCGGCGGCGGGCGGCATCCTGGACGTCTGGCGCCCAGCGACCCGGCGCCTCATCCCCGAGGCTGATGCGCTGCTGTCCCAAGTCGGGTTGCAGGACCAGGGGAACCGCGGCGCCGGGGTGATGGCCTATGGCGACCTGAAGCGCCTGGAGTTGGCCATGGCGCTGGCCGGCCAGCCCCGCCTGCTGCTGATGGACGAGCCCACGGCCGGCATGGCCCCCGCCGAGCGCACCGGCCTGATGGCCTTGACCCGGCGCCTGGCAACGGAGCGCGGCCTGGCCGTGCTGTTCACCGAGCACGATATGGACGTGGTGTTCGGTGTCGCCGACCGCATCCTAGTGCTGAGCCGCGGCGCTGTGATCGCCGAGGGCTTGCCTGCCGCCATCCGCGCCGACGTCCGGGTGCAGGAGGTATACCTCGGCACCGGCAGCGGGCACTGATGCTGCGCGTCGAGGGGTTAGACGCCTTCTACGGCCGCGCTCAAATCCTGCGCGGCCTGTCGTTCAGCGTGGCGCCGGGCGAGGTCCTGGCCATGCTGGGCCGCAACGGCGCCGGCAAGAGCACCACCTTGAAGGCGCTGATCGGCGTCGTGCGGCCCGCCGCCGGCAGCATCCGCCTGGCCGGGCAGGAGATCGCGGGATGGGAGCCGCACCGCATCGCCCGCGCCGGCCTGGGCTGGGTGCCGGAGGACCGCCGGGTGTTCGCCGACCTGACCGTGATGGAGAACTTGGCCGTTGGCCGCCAGCCGCCCCGGCCCGGCGGCGCTCCCTGGACGCCCGAGCGCCTGTTCGACCTATTCCCCAACCTGGGCCGGATGCGCGACCGCTCCGGCGCCCGCATGAGCGGCGGCGAGCAGCAGATGCTGACCATTGCCCGCACGCTGATGGGCAATCCCCGCCTGATCCTGCTGGACGAGCCCGGCGAGGGCCTGGCCCCCGTGATCGTCGAGCAGATGGCCGCCGCGATCCTGGCCTTGAAGGCAGAGGGCGTGACGATGCTGGTGGCCGAGCAAAACTTGCGCTTTGCGGCAAGCGTGGCCGACCGCGCCGTGGTGGTAGAGGGCGGGCGTATCGCCTGGACCGGCACGATGGCCAGGCTGCTGAAGGATGACTCAGCCCGCGCGAACTACCTGGCTGTCTAGCCCAGCTCTCCCCTCCGTGAGAAGGAGCAGGCAGCTTACCGCCGCGCGAGGGCCGAATGCATCGTTACGGGCGGTAGGCCCAAGCCGTCCAGGATGGACCCGGCTAGCGCCCTCGCCAGACAACGGTAGCCTCGGTTGTTGTGATGCACCCCGTCTGTTGAAATGAACTGGTCGTAGGGGTGCCCCTCCGCCTGCCACTGGTCCATCAGCGCGCCGCGGCTGAACAGGTCGACCCCGGTACGGGCGGCGGCATCCGACAGCGCCTGGTCGAACTGCGCCCGGTCCGGGGCGGCCAGGACGAATGGCGCACGCTGGTTGTCCATCAGCACCACGTCCACCTTCGCAGCCTGCAAGGTGCTGATCCCAGCCGCGACCAGGTCCCGGAACACGGCGGGGTCCTGCTTCTTCATGGCGCCGTTCGCGCCGAGCTGCCAGATGACGAGGCTGGGCCGCACGGCGAGGGCGTCCGCCTGCAAGCGCGGCACCATCTCCGGCGCATCCTGTCCGCCGACGCCGCGGTTGATGACAGCGACGTGCGCCGTGGGCAGCGCCGCCGACAGCTCCTCCTGCAGAATGGCCGGGTAGCTGTGAGCGATATCGGTGGAGTGCCAGCCCTGGGTCGATGACGAGCCGAGCGCGACGATGGTAATCTCCGAGTTCGTCGCCAGCGCCTGTTTCACCATCGGCAGGGCCAACGGCGGCATATGGCTCGCGGGGCAGTCCATGCTGCCGAGCTTTTCGTGGGGTGCTCCACCCTGCGCCAGTGCCGGTCCGGGAATTAAGCTTGCTGCGATGACAAGCGGGCCAAAGACGAACCGGGCAATCTCGAAAATGGAGCATTTCATGCGATAAGACTAGGTAGCAGTGCCGCCCACCGTCAAGGCAGATAGTTTCAGGGTTGGTTGACCGACACCTACGGGAACGCCCTGGCCGTTCTTGCCGCAAGTGCCGATGCCGGCGTCCAGCCCGGGATCATTGCCAACCGCCTCGATCTTCGTCAGTGCGTCCGGCCCGTTGCCGATCAGCGTGGCCCCCTTCACCGGCGCGGTCACCACGCCATCCTCGATCAGGTAAGCCTCGCTGGCAGAGAACACGAACTTACCGGAGGTGATATCGACCGACCCGCCGCCGAAATTGACCGCATACAGCCCGCGCTTGACCGAGCGGATCAGCTCCTCCGGCCGGGCAGTGCCGCCCAGCATGATCGTGTTGGTCATGCGCGGCATCGGTGCGTGGGCGTAGCTTTGGCGCCGTCCGTTGCCGGTAGGGGCCACGCCCATCAGGCGCGCGTTCAGGCGGTCCTGGATATAACCGGTCAGGATGCCGTCCTCGATCATGGTGAAGCGGCCGGACGGCGTGCCTTCGTCATCCACGGTCAGGCTGCCGCGCCGGTCGGGCAAGGTGCCGTCGTCCACCACCGTCACGCCCGGGCTGGCGATGCGCTGGCCCAGCAGCCCGGCAAAGGCCGAGGTGCCCTTGCGGTTGAAATCGCCCTCCAGCCCATGCCCGATGGCCTCGTGCAACAGGATGCCCGGCCAGCCCGGCCCGAGCACCACCGGCATCTCGCCCGCCGGCGCCGGGCGGCTGTCCAGGTTCACCAGCGCCTGCCGCAGCGCCTCGTCCACAGCCGCACGCCAGTAGTCCTCGCCGATTAGCAGGTCGTAGCTGTGGCGGCCGCCCGAGCCGTGGCTGCCGCTCTCACGCCGGCCGCCGTCTTCCACCACGACGGACACGTTCAGCCGCACCAGCGGGCGCAGGTCGGCCACGCGGGCGCCATCGGCGCGCACCACCTGCACGGCCTGCCACTCGCCCATCAGGGACGCCATCACCTGCTTCACCCGCGGGTCGCGGCTACGGGCGTAGGCGTCGATCCCGGACAACACCGCGGCGCGGGCGGCGAACTCGGTGGAGGTCAGCGGGTTGGCGTCCGAGTATAGCCGGGCGTTGGTGGCGCGCGGCGGCTCTGCCTGGGTGCCGGACCGGCCGGCCCGCACGGCGGACAAGGTGGTTGCAGCCCGGGCCAGCGCCGCCTCCGACACCTCCCCGGCATGGGCATATCCGGCTTCCTCCCCCAGCACGGCCCGCAGGCCAAAGCCGAGCTGCGTATCGAACCCGGCAGAACGGATGGTGCCGTCCTCCAGGCTCAATGCCTCGCTTTCACGATACTCCAAGAACAGCTCACCATCATCCATCCCATCGAGCGCCTGGCCGACGAGCCGCCGGGCTACATCCTGGTCGAGGGTGGGGCCAGCGCCGGAACGACCAAAGAAAAGGGCGTCCGTGGTGGCGAGCGGGTGGGGAGAGGTCATGCCAGGTCCTTGCGCGATCTAGGCCGTGTCAGCCGGGACCGCACCAAACTGGAACCTTAGCGGCTCAGGTGCAATGGGTGGGGCGCCTCAACGTGGTCCCATGCCGGCGGTGGGGCGGGCACCAGGCGGGCGGCGGGTAGCCGCATCACAGCCGCCGGCCCTGCGCCGAGCACGACGTCGCCCCCGTGTGCGCGCATCAGCGCGCGGCTCACGTAGAGGCCCAGCCTGTTGCCGTGCAGGTGCTCCGCCGCGCCATCGCCATCCGGGACTTCGGCGGGCAGGCTGGCCCAGCCGCTGCCCTGCACCCCGGACAGGGAAGCATGGATGTCAGCAACCTGTATGAGCAGGTCGCCCGTGCCATCCGGCCCGGAGGGAGCCAAGCTGGCGCGGATCGTCGCGGCGCTGCCGGCGGCGGTGGCGTTCACGGCGTTGCCGACTAAGTACTTCAGCACCTGATGTAGCCGCCGCTCGTCCCCGCGCACCAGCGGCAGGTTGGGCGGCAGGTCCACGGACAGCGTGATCTCGGCAGCCGCGGCGGCCATGTCTGCTTGCCGGAGGCATGTCGTGACCAGTTGCGGCACATCCACCAGATCGTCGGCCAAGTCGAACCGGCCCGCCTCCAGCCGTGCGACATCGAGGATGGTGTCGAGCATGGACAACAGGTTGCGGCCCGTCTCATGCACCGCACCGGCCGCGTCCATCACGGCACCCGGCTCCTTGACCGCCGCATTCTGGATCGCCGGCTTCGGCCCGCATGCGGGGATGACGGACGCCATGCGACGGATTTCGGCAGACTGCGAGATCATCTGCAGCAGCGGCGTGCGAAGTTCCTGGCTCATGGCGGCCAGGAAGCGGGACTTGCCGGCGTTCGCCGCATCCGCCATCGCCCGCCCGGCCTGCAGTGCGGTCTCCGCCTCCCGGATCGTGGTGACATCCGTGTAGGTAGTGACGAAGCCGCCGTCCGGCGTCGGGTCGCTACGGACCTCCAGCACTTGGCCGTCCTGCGTCAGGCGCTGGTCCACGTTCGGCAGGGCGCGATCGCAGGTCAGCAGCCACTCGGCCCGGGCGCCCGCCTCCGGGCCAACGCCCAGGCTGCCGCGGTCCAGCAGGCTCTGCACAGTCTCCTCCAGGGTGCGGCCGACCACGACCAGCCCGGGCGGCGCATTGATCGCCTCGGCCGCCATGGCGTTGTAGGCCACGATCTTGCGGTCGCGGTCCCACAGGATGATGCCGTGGCGGATGTTGGCCAGCATCGCGTCCATCAGCCCGGCCCGGCGCTGCAACTCGTTTTGCGCAACGGCCAGGGCGGTAATGTCGGTGACGACGCTCAGGTGGCCGCCATCGGGCAGCGGCGCGGTCCGAACCTCGATCCGGGTGCCGTTCGGACGGTCGCGCTGGCGGTGCTGCAGGTGGGTCGTATCGAAGGCCATCTGCTCGTCGATGACCGCCGCCGGGTTGCCGGGGCCATACTCGCCGGCCAGCGCCCGGCGGCGGACCACCTCCTCCACCGTGTCGCCGATCAGGATGGGGGCGCCGTCCATGACACGGTGGTAGTCGGCGTTCACCATCGTCAGCCGCCGGTCGGGCCCATATACCGCAACGCCGTGCGGGATATGCTGCACGATGCTGTCCAGGATCCCGGCCCGGCGCCGCGCCTCGTCCTCCGCCCGTGTCAGGGCCGACACGTCAAACACCGTCATCGTCCAGCCGCCGTCGGGCAGCGGATCGGACTGCACGTCGATCACCTGGCCCGTTGCCCGCTGCCGGCGGAAGCTGGCAGGCCGGCTGCGGTCGAATGCCATCTGATTGGCCAGGAACAGGTCGCCCGCGAACCCGGCATACTCGTCGCGGGCCTGCATCCGCTGCAGCACATCGGTAAAGGGCAGGCCCGGATGCAAGCTGGCAACCGGCAAGCCCAGCAGCTCGGTGAAGCGCTGGTTGTGGAACAGCAGGCGGCGGTCCCCCCCGAACATCGCAACGCCGATCCGCAGCGCCGTCAACGCGGTCTGCACGCGCGACACCGCCAGCTCCGCCTCGTCGCGCATGTTGATGACGGTGGTCGTGTCGATCAGGCAGGCCATGTGCGCGCCGCCGTCGAGCGGGACGTAGTGCGCCTCGAACGTGCGGCCGTCCGGATGACGCCGGCGGACGCGGCGAGTGGCTGACGAGTCGAAGCTCAGCGCCTCTGCCACCTGCGCCTCCACGTCGCCCGGACCGGACACGCCGCGGTAGGCGATCATGCGGACATTGTCCGCCATGGACGAACCGGGCCGGAATGCGCCGGCGGGCATGCCCAGCATCTCGCAATAGGCCCGATTGGCCAGCACAAGCCTTTGCCCAGCGTCATAAACTACCAGGCCGACCGGAAGGCTTTCCAGGACCGGCAGGTTATCCTGCAACGACAGATGAACCGCCTTTCTCACACGATAGGGGCCGCCCGCCGGGGCAAGGTGGCCTGTGATTGGGCCTGATGCGGGGTAGGCCGCGCCTGGGCGTGCAATGCCGCCAATGCCGCAGTCAGCACCAGCACAGCCATCGCCTGGTGTGCGGTGCCGAGCGACACCGGTACCACCCACAGCAGCGTCGTGACGCCCAACGCATACTGGGCCAGCACCGCCCCGCCCAGCAACAGCAGCCGCGTCCGCAAGGCGCCATAGGCACCGGCACGGAGGCCATAGGCGGCTGTCACCAGCGCAAGCAGCGCTGTGCAGGTTGCCAGCAGGCGGTGATCGAACTGCACGGCGGCGACGTTCTCCGTCAGGTTTCGGAGGAAGGGATGCAGCATGGAATACCCGTCCGGCACCAGTCGTCCATCCATGAACGGAAAGGAATTGTAGGTGAGGCCGGCGTGCAGCCCTGCCACGAACCCGCCAGCCAGGATCGTCACCGCTACGAACGACGCCGAGGCCGCGGTGAGCGCACGCAGCCCTGGGGTAGCTGGCTCATGCATAGCCTTGCCCTGCTGCCCATTGCCCTGGCGCCACAGCCCCAGCGCGGTCCACAGGATGGCGGAGTACAACAGCAACGCCATCGCCAGGTGGATGACCAGCCGGTAGGGCGATACGGCGGTGCTGTCGGCCTCGAACCCGCTGGCAACCATGAACCAGCCGATGGCGCCCTGCAGGCCGCCAAGCAGGAACAGCCCTCCCAGCCGCCGCGCCAGCCGCCCGTCGATGGCGCCACGCACCGCGAACGTCACCAGCGGCACCAGGAACGCCAGGCCCAGCAGCCGGCCCCAGAGCCGGTGCGCCCATTCCAGCCAGAAGATGCCCTTGAAGCCCTCGATGCCGAAGCCCTGGTGGACCAGACTGTATTGGGGGATAGCCTGATACAACCCATACAGCCGTTGCCACTCGGCCTCCGACAGCGGCGGCAGGGTGCCCAGCAGCGGCGCCCACTCCATGATCGACAGACCGGACCCGGTCAGCCGCGTGGCGCCGCCAAGTGAGACCATGACCAGCAGCATCCCACACATGCAGAACAGCCAAGTGGCGACGGCCCGCGGACCCGGCGCATGGCGGCGCGCGGCGGCCGGCGACTTGGCAAAAGGGGCGGGGCGCGGGGCAGCGTCGAGCGGCATAGCATGTCCATACGTTTGTGGTTCCAGATATATAGCGAGACCCAGACCTTGCGAGACCCCGGCCTTGCGAGGACGACGCGGTGGATGCTACCGCCGGCTATGCTTGCAACCCCGCCCGAGGCCGCCACGCCGCACCGTCCGCAGGACACCCAGGCCGTGCTGCCCGCACCGGTGCTGTCCGTCGTGGTGCCAGTCCGCAATGAGGAGGCGAACATCCAGCCGCTGATCGCGGAGATCAGGGCGGCGCTTGCCGGGATCGGGCACGAGGGAGGCGACCACGAGATCGTCTATGTCGATGACGGCAGCACCGACGGCACCGCAGCGCAGCTCCTGACGGCGCAGGCCACGTTGCCCGGTGTTCTGGTGCTGCGCCGGCACCGCCGCAGTTGCGGGCAGAGCGCGGCCGTCGTCACCGGGGTGCGCGCGGCACGGGGCACCTGGATTGTCACCCTGGACGGGGACGGCCAGAACGACCCGGCTGACATCCCTGCCCTGTTCGCCCGCGCCCAGGCGGGGCCGGGCGGCCTGCTGCTGGTAGCCGGGCACCGCACCCGGCGGCGGGACAGTTGGACCAAGCGCCAATCCAGCCGCGTCGCCAACCGGGTGCGCGCCGCCCTGCTGCACGACGCGACGCCGGACACCGGCTGCGGCCTCAAGGTGTTCCGCCGGGCGGCGTTCCTGGAGCTGCCCTGCTTCGACCATATGCACCGTTACCTGCCAGCGCTGTTCATCCGCGCAGGGGGGCAGGTGGTGTCCGTGCCGGTCAACCACCGGCCGCGCACGCAGGGCCGATCGAACTATGGCACCCTGGACCGGCTGTGGGTGGGGCTGTTCGACCTGGTGGGGGTAGCCTGGCTGCAGCGCCGGTGGAAGCGCCCGGACATTGAGCAGCCGTGACTTGGGAGCAGCCGTGACTTGGCCTGCACTGCCACGGCTTCGGGTATCGCTTCGGGCCTGGCTCCGAGGTGCGTGGCGGCCGGTGCTGCTGCTGGCGGGGCTGGTTGGGGCCGGGCTGGCGCTGCGCGGGCTGGGGCTGGATGCGCGGGTGGCGGCAGCTGGGGAGAACGGGCCGCTCGGCTTCGTGGCACTCGGTGCGCTGGCCTGCGCCGCTGGGGTGCCGCGGCAGGTGGTCGCCTATGCCGGCGGCCTCGCCCTCGGGTTCTGGCCCGGCGCCATGCTGGCCCTACTGGCGGAGACGCTGGGGTGCGCCGCCGATTTCTACTGGGCGCGGCTGGGTGCGCGCGGCTGGGTAGTGCGCTGGCTGCACGGCCAGGGCGGCGGCCGGCTGGACCGGCTGGACCGCTTCCTGTGCGCCCGCGCCTTCACCGCCACGCTGACGCTGCGACTGCTGCCGGTTGGCAGCAACTTGGTACTCAACCTGCTCGCCGGGGTATCCGGCGTAGCGGCGGGGCCGTTCCTGCTGGCGTCCCTGCTGGGCTACGTCCCGCAAACGGCGGTATTTGCCCTGCTGGGATCCGGGGTGCGCGTGTCTGGATGGGTGACGGTGGCACTTGGGACGGCGGGGTTTGCAGCCTCCACCCTGCTGGGCTTACTGCTGCTGCGCCGCCGTCCTGTGCCGGCCTGATGCACCCGGCCCAGTACATCCGACCTAGTGCAAGTGCATCAGATGCGGCGTGTGGCGCACTGCCGCCGGCCGGATCGGGCCGCCGCTGGCCACCTTGATCGAGTGCAGCTTGCCGTCCAGCTCGCGCTGCCAGAACTCCAGGAAGCCGCGCAACGCAGGAAAGCGGGGCGCCAGGTCCAGGCCCTGCCAGACATAGGTCTGCAACAGGCCGGGATGGTCGGGCAAGTGGTAGAGGATCTCGGCGGTGGTCAGGCGGTAGTCCCGGAGTTGCAGCGCCATGCTCATGCAGTCTTCCTCTTCGTGATCGGCCCGGGTCAGGGGGCTGCTGCGAAGATTGCGGAATTGCATCATAGGTTGGGAAGAAAAAACTGTGCCCCGCCAGCACTTTAGCACTCTCGCGGTCTGACTGCTGCTGAATGCTTGACAGTCCCGGACCGATCTCCTAGATCGCTGGCACTCCTCCCCGGGGAGTGCTAACACGCCGCGGGGCCTGAACCCGCAAACCCATCCACCACCATCATGGAGCGATCCCGCATGAAGTTCCGTCCCTTGCACGACCGGATCGTGGTCAAGCGCATCACGGCCGAAGAGAAGACCCGCGGCGGCATCATCATCCCCGACACCGCGCAGGAGAAGCCGATGGAGGGCGAGGTCATCGCCGCCGGCCCTGGCGCTCGTAACGAGCAGGGCGCGATCGTGGCGCTCGACGTGAAGGCCGGCGACCGCGTGCTGTTCGGCAAGTGGAGCGGCACCGAGGTGAAGCTCGATGGCGAGGAGCTCCTGATCATGAAGGAGACCGACATCATGGGCATCATCGAGGGCCAGCCCGCCACCGCCAAGGCCGCGTAAAGCAGCCTATCAACAGCAGAAGGACAGACAAGATATGGCAGCCAAGGACGTACGTTTCGGCGGCGAGGCTCGGCAGCGCATGCTGCGCGGCGTGGACATCCTCGCCGACGCCGTAAAGGTGACGCTCGGCCCCAAGGGCCGCAACGTGGTGATCGACAAGAGCTTCGGCGCCCCGCGGATCACCAAGGACGGCGTGACCGTCGCCAAGGAGATCGAGCTGGCCGACAAGTTCGAGAACATGGGCGCGCAGATGCTGCGCGAGGTCGCGACCAAGACCAACGACATCGCCGGCGACGGCACCACGACCGCCACGGTCCTGGCGCAGGCTATCGTGCGTGAGGGCGCCAAGGGCGTCGCCGCCGGGCTGAACCCGATGGATCTGAAGCGCGGCGTCGATATGGCCGTGACCAGCATCGTGGCCGAGCTGAAGGCCCGCACCCGCAAGATCACCACCGAGGCCGAGACGGCGCAGGTCGGCACGATCTCCGCCAACGGCGAGGCCGACATTGGCCGCATGATCTCCGAGGCCATGCAGAAGGTGGGCAACGAGGGTGTCATCACCGTCGAGGAGGCCAAGGGTATCCAGACCGAGCTGGATGTCGTCGAGGGCATGCAGTTCGACCGCGGCTACATCAGCCCATACTTCATCACCAATGCCGAGAAGATGGTCGCCGAGCTAGACCAGCCATACATCCTGATCCACGAGAAGAAGCTGTCCGGCCTACAGGCGATGCTGCCGCTGCTGGAGACCGTGGTGCAGTCCGGCCGTCCGCTGCTGATCATCGCCGAGGACATCGAGGGCGAGGCCTTGGCCACGCTCGTGGTGAACAAGCTGCGTGGTGGCCTGAAGGTCGCGGCCGTGAAGGCGCCGGGCTTCGGCGACCGCCGCAAGGCCATGCTGGAGGACATCGCTATCCTAACCGGCGGCCAGGTCATCAGCGAGGACCTGGGCATCAAGCTGGAGAGCGTGACGCTGGCCATGCTGGGCCGGGCCAAGCGCGTGCTGATCGAGAAGGAGAACACGACGGTCGTCGAGGGCGCTGGCGGGTCCGACGAGATCAAGGGCCGCTGTGGCCAGATCCGGGCGCAGATCGAGGAGACCACCTCGGACTATGACCGTGAGAAGCTGCAGGAGCGCCTGGCCAAGCTGGCGGGCGGCGTTGCGGTGATCCGCGTCGGCGGCAGCACCGAGGTCGAGGTGAAGGAGCGCAAGGACCGCGTTGACGACGCCCTACACGCGACCCGTGCGGCCGTCGAGGAGGGCATCGTCCCGGGCGGCGGCGTCGCCCTGGCGCGTGCCAGCCTGATCCTGGCGCAGTTGAAGCCGGAGAATGAGGACCAGCGCTTCGGCATCGAGATCGTCCGTAAGGCGGTGCAGACGCCGCTGCGGCAGATCGCCGAGAACGCTGGCGAGGACGGCGCGGTGATCGCCGGCAAGGTGCTAGAGAACGGCGACTATAACTTTGGCTTCGACGCGCAGACGGCGGAGTTCAAGGACATGGTCGGCGCGGGGATTATCGACCCGACGAAGGTCGTGCGGACGGCGTTGCAGGATGCGGCCTCGGTCGCCAGCCTGCTGATCACCACCGAGGCGATGATCGCCGAACGCCCCGAGAAGAAGGCCGCGGCCGGCGGCATGCCCGGCGGCGGCGGGATGGGCGGTATGGGCGACATGGACTTCTAAGTCCAAGCCGTTACGCGACAAGTACGGAAGGGGCGGACCGCAAGGTTCGCCCCTTCTTGTTTATGCAGATTTGACGAAGGGTGTTGCGTTTCTGCGGCAGCGCGTCGAATCGAGCGGTCTGTCACGTCGGCGCGATTGACACAACCGTTTGCTTCTGCGCCCATGCACAATCAATCGTGTTTTTGACTAGCCTTGCTGCGCCTCCGCTGGCTTCGGGTGCCCACAAGCCGTCTAAAGGCCCGATTGTCGTGTGTTCCTGCGCCGTTGCAGGGCGCCAAGACGGAGAGTGACGCAGTTATGGCTACCGGCACTGTTAAGTGGTTCAACGCCACCAAGGGCTTCGGCTTCATCATGCCGCAGGACGGCAGCAAGGATGTGTTTGTCCACATCACGGCGGTGCAGGCGGCCGGGTTGCGCGGCTTGGATGAGGGGCAGAACGTCTCGTTCGACGTCGTGATGGAACGCGGTAAGGCCGCAGCCACCAACCTCAAACTTACTTAAACCCCCACGTTGCCTGCCGCGACAGCGCGGCGGGCGCATCACCAAGCACACGGCTGGCGCCGGGTGTTCCGAGGAGAATGGATTATGGCTGTCGGCACCGTGAAGTGGTTCAATGCCACAAAGGGTTTTGGATTCATCATGCCGCAGGACGGCAGCAAGGACGTGTTCGTCCACATCACGGCGGTGCAGGCGGCCGGGCTGAACGGACTGAATGACGGCCAGAAGGTTAGCTACGAGGTGGCGATGGAGCGCGGCAAGGCTGCTGCGACCAACCTGAAGCTGGCGTAACGTCCTGCCCTTGCCGGGGCGCCTGCGATCAGGCAACCCGGCAAGTCTCCATCACCCTGTCCAAGAGGCCGAGCTGACACCCGCCGTCATGTTCTGGCCGCCACGCTCGATCAGCGTCATCTTCGACGCGCCGGCCTGTTGCATGATGCCCATGATCTGCTCAGCCTGCTCTTTCGAGGTTGCGCGCACGGCGAGCACCAGTGTGCCTTCGGCCCCCCGGCGGTTACGGTCATCCACCGCCGCCTGATCCGCCGCCTGCCCGCCGGCATTCGCTGCTGCCGCTGTGCCCGCGCCGACCAGTGCCGCGCCACCCACCGCCAGGGCCGCCGCGCCGCCGGTAGCGATTACTGCGCCCGCCACGGCCACCGCACCGGCATAGCCGGCCATGCTTGTGCCCATCGTCCGCAACTGTGCCTTGTCGATGTCGTCGGTCGGGTTCTCCGCACCTTCGGTCGGCGTAGCGACGGCTGGCCGATCCTCGGGCAGGCTGAAATCGGCCCGGTCGTAACCAACCAACGCGAGGCCAGACACGGCTTCCTGCAACGCCGCGTCGTTCGGGAACGTACCCTGCACCTCCGTAATGGATGTCGCCAGGGCCGGACCTTGTTTCGAACCGTCGGCTGCTGTTCCACTCATGCTGGCTTCTCCTGATGTGCGGGACCAACGCAGAAAGGGCCAAGGCTGTTCCCGCACTTGCATTAAGCTGGTTCCATTCCCGGCACATGATCGGTCGGCATAGCTCGCCCTCAGCGGGCCAGAACCAGCGCGCCGCACCGTGCGTCTGCCGGAGCGCCTGCCGCAGCGTCCGTTGGGGCGAACCGGGCATGACAGGCAGCGTGCCTGGCGTCGGGGTCGCCAATGAGGTGACGGCTCTGCTGTGCTGTCCGGTGCATGGTGGCCTGCATGGCGACGGCGATGCTGGGCAGGGCCATCAGGTGTTCCACCTCCCGCCGCAGACGCGCCAGCAGGGTGGGCGGGGGCGGCGTGTGGTTGGCCAGCGTGGCGGGCACGTCCCATTGAAAAAACGTCTCCATTCCCTTGCCGACCAGACCGCCCAGCACGTTGCCGCGGCCGCGCGCCTGCTTGAGACAGAACTCCTCGAACGACCGGCCGTAGTAGTGGTTCAACTGAATGCCAGGCTGGGCAGGCGGCGGGACCAGGCCATCCTGGGCGCGGACGGGTTCGAAGGCCGAGTTGACGGTCAGCGCATCCAGCGGCTCCGGCACATGCACCTGGCGCATCGCCGTCACCCTCGACAGGCGGACCATGCATTTCACCAACGGGCTGGGTTGCGAGTGCTGGAACCGCTCCAGCAGCAGGCCCTCCGTCCGGCGGACCTGCCCGTTGCTGCCGAAGAACTGCCAGTTGACTGCCAGCGCGGCCACATCGCCTGCCGGGTCACGCTGCTGCAATGCTGTCAGCAGCGGCAGCAAGTGGAAGTCATACCGCCCGGCCGGCACCAGGAACTCGTCGGCGTCCAGATAGGCCACCCACTCGTAGCGGCGCAGGTCCCGTAGAAGGTGGAGGGAGTGCTCGTAGGCCTTGCCCTGCGGCGGTATATGGCGGGACACCTGGTTGTAGATCACCGTGACAAAGTCGGTCCGGCTCAGTGCCGTCAGCAAGGGGCCGGAGTCGTCGGTGTTGTCGTTCGTGTACAAGAACACATGCTCGAATCCGACCGCGCGTTGGTGCGCTACCCATTCGACGAGATAGGCGCCCTCGTTCTTCACCGTAGCCACCACCGCGGCCGTGCAGGTCGGTGGGATGGCGCGCATCAGGTCAAAGTTGGCCTGCTTGAGGGACGACCATAGCCCCCAGTCAGTAATCAGCTCGTCAAGTTCTAGGCCGAGCACTTGGTGAGCCGGGTCGGGCGGCGCCGGGCCGCCGCAAGTCAGCGCGGCGATGTTCTCGTTGAAGGCGTCCCGGAGCGTCCGGCCGGGCGGGAGTGTCCGGCCGGGATCATGCTGCGTCAGCCAACCTTGGTGATTGCCCACTTCGCCTGTTGTGCCCCTTCCGCATGTCCGGTCAGCACGATCTGCTGACTGCGCTGCGGTTCCAGCCCGCCAAGGTAAACGCTTTCCTCAAGCGACACCTGTGCGCCCTCCGCCTTGAAGCGCCAAGCAGTACCAGCGGGCAGGCGGAGCATAACACCTTCCGCCTCGCCCTGCATGGCTGCCGTGACGGAGGGGTGCAGGTGAAAGCGCACGGCATAGGCTTGGGGGGTAGGCCCCTCCACGGCGTCCTCCCCACGGACATCCTCGCCGCTTTCGGCCATGTACAAGCGGCGGCGGTGCACGGCGCCGAAGGCCGCTTTATAGCCGTCGTGGCTCGCCTCCAGCCAGTGCGCGCCGTTGGCCTCCTGCCGCTGCACATCTACCTGGCCGGGGTGGCGGCCCAGCCCGACCGTCCGCAGCTCGGACGAGCTGGTGTCGGCGATCACCAGGGTGGAATGGGCGGCGCTGGCACGGGTGGCGTCGCGCCAGGCCGGGCCGGCGGCCGGAGCGGCACCGCAGTTGACGACCAGGCGGTCCTTGCCGACCGACAGCTCCAGCGACAAGGTGCCAGCATGGGCCAGGCGGTCCAGCCCTGGCGGCGGTGGGGCGCCGCAGTCCACCACCAGCACGCTGCGCCCGGCTTGCAGGCGGTGGAACCCGCCCTCCGTCAGCCCGGCAGGCGCGCGTCCGCCACGACCGGCCTGGGTCAGCACGAGGTCGATCAGCACGGCCTGCTCCTCCTTGGCGCCATTGAACAGCGCCAGGCCGCCGTCACCATGCCGCAAGGCGCGCAGGGCAGGGGCCATGCGCTCGATGGCGGAGGTCAACGCGGCCGGGGGCTGGGCCTGGGCAGCCTGCATCAAGGAATGGATCTCAGTTAGGTCCTGCAGGGCCGCCAGTTGCGCGGCCGGGCTGCGCTCGGCGTGGCAGCCATCGGGCAGCACCTGACGGGCAATCTCCTGCGGCAGGAAGCGCAGGGTGCGTGTCAAGAACGCCGCATGGTCCGGCAGGGCGACGGCTGCGGCGACCAGGCCCTTGAGGGCGGTCAGGGCACGGGCGTCCAGCTCCTCCAAGGGGAGCGAGGCGGCGAGCATCCGGGCATCGGCGACCAGGCGGGCCATCATGCGGCTGCGGAAGCCGTCATCGGCGCTGGCGGCGAAGAAGTCATAATGGCCGAGCCAAGCAGCGATGCGGGCGCCGGCCACGTCCGGACGATGGGCCAGGCGCTCCAGGTGCGGTGCGGCGATCCAGTCGGCCACCAGGGCACGAGCGCGGGCGCGGGCGGCGTCGGTGCCCAGGGCGCGCAGGTCGCGCAGCCAGGTGAAACCATGGGCGTGAACGCGCATCAGCTCGTGCCCGGCCATATCGCCCCAGCCGCCGGGCGCCAGGCGGCGGACGGCGCCCGCCAATTCCAATTCATCCTTGAGCAGGCGCGCGCCGCGGGCGGGATTGCCGGGCCAGGGGTCGCGCACCGGCAAGGATGGGGCGTCGGGCACGCGGCCCATCCGCATGGCCGGCATCCTGGACATGGCGCGGCGGGCATCACGCGCCCAGCGGCGAGGGTCCATCAGGCGGCACCCCGCATGGCGGTAATGGCGGCGGCGGGGTCGGCGGCGGCGAACACCGCCGTTCCCGCCACCAGCACGCCGGCGCCGGCCTGGACTGCCGATGGAGCGGTCTCGGGGGTGATGCCGCCGTCCACTTCCAGCGCAATGGGCCGGTCGCCGATCATGGCGCGGACCTGCCGTACCTTGGCAAGCTGGCTGTGCAGGAAGGCCTGGCCGCCGAAGCCGGGGTTGACCGTCATCACTAATACCAGGTCGGCCATGTCGAGCACGGCGGCTATAGCGTCGGCTGGGGTGCCCGGGTTCAGCGCCACGCCGGCCCGCTTGCCCAGGGAGCGCACCAGTTGCAACGAGCGGTGCAGATGCGGCCCGGCCTCTGCGTGAACGATAATGTGGTCGGCCCCGGCCTCTGCGAAGGCGGCGATGTATGGATCGGCCGGGCTGATCATCAGGTGGACGTCGAACGGCAGCGCCGACCCACCGCGCAACGCCTTGAGCACCTGCGGGCCGAAGGACAGGTTGGGAACGAAGTGCCCGTCCATGATGTCCAGATGCAGCCAGTCCGCGCCGTCCGCCGCCACGCCAGCCGCTGCATCCCCTAAGCGGGCGAAGTCGGCGGCGAGCAAGCTAGGCGCGATCAAGATGCCGGACGGTGGCCAGGTCGGAGCCCGGTGCGGGGTAGGTTCAGGCATCGCAGGGTTCTAGGGGGGGTTGCCCCGGATGCAAAGGCCAGCCCTCGCGCTGGAGAAGCGAAATCCCCTTAAGTTCTTACAAAACGGGCAATGAAGAAGCCATCCATGCCGCCGCGCCCAGGCCATAGGCCCGGGTGTGTACGGACGTGGCCCTCCGGCGTGATCGCGTCGTACAAACCTGCCACTTCGTCCGGGCGGACCGGGTCGGGCCGCAGTCCTGGTAGGCCTACGACGCGGGCCGGACCTTCCTCCGGCTGCAAGGAGCAGGTCGCGTAAACCAGCCGTCCGCCGGGCCGCAGCATTGCCGTGGCCGCGGCGAGCAGGCGGTCCTGGCCGGCGGCAAGCTCGGCGATGTCGCGCGGGCGCTTCAGCCGCATCACGTCGGGATGGCGGCGGATGGTGCCGGTGGCGCTGCACGGAGCGTCGAGCAGCACTGCATCCAAGGGGGCGGGCGGCGTCCATTGCATGGCGTCGGCCTGGACCACCTCGACGGGGAGCTGCAGGCGGGCCAGGTTCTCATGCAGGCGGCGCAGGCGGTGCGTGTCGCGCTCGACGGCGATGACCTGGGCGCCCGTTGCGGCCAACTGCGCTGTCTTGCCGCCGGGCGCGGCGCATAGGTCGGCCACGCGCTCGCCGGGCTGAGCCGCCAGCAGCCGGGCGGGCAGGGCGGCAGCAGCGTCCTGCACCCAGAATGCGCCCTCGTTGAACCCTGGCAGATCCTGCACGCGGGTGCCGGGCGGCAGGCGGACGGAGCCGGTCGGGAGGGTCTCCGCGCCGTCCGGCACCGTTGCCCCAGGACGTATCGAGAGGTCCAACGGCGCCTCCCGCCCATGCGCCTCCGCGATGGCGCGGGCAGCCTTGCCCCAACTGGTCCACAGCCATGCCGGGGTATCCAGGCGCGGGCCGTCCAGCCCATCCAGCCCGGCCTGGCCCGCGGCAGCCACGCGGCGCAGCACGGCATTTACCAGCCCGGCGAACGGCGTCAGCCGGCGGGTGCGGGCGAGCGCCACCGCGGTCGCCACTGCGGCATGGGCCGGCGTATCCAGCAGCAGCAGCCCCGCCGCGCCAAGCCGCAGAACATGCCGCACCGCATCCGGTGGCGCGCGGGTCAGCAACGGGTCCAGCACGGCGTCCAGCGATCCCATCCGGCGCAGCACCGCGGCGGCCAGGCGATGTGCGGCGGCACGGTCGCGCGGGTCGGCCGGGGAGGCGGCGTCCAGGGCTTCTTCCAGCGAGCGGCGGCGGTCCAGGACGGCGCTCAACAGATCGAAGGCGATCTCTCGCGTCGGATCCCTTAGGGCGGCTGGCTTTGCGGTCGGCGGCGGGTTCATGGGGCGGGTTCATGGCGTGGATTGGCGTGCCATGCTAGGCCCCGGCCATGATGTTACGTGTGGCTACCCTGCTGGACACGCGCCGGCCACGGCTGTTGCTGACCCTGTTCTGCCTGTTGCTGTGGACGCCGGGCTTCTTCACTATCCCGCCCGGCGACCGCGACGAAAGCCGCTTCGCCCAGGCCACCAAGCAGATGATCGAGACCGGCGACTTCGTCCGCATCCAGAACGGCTTGGAGGCGCGCAACCGCAAGCCGATCGGCATCCACTGGCTGCAAGCGCCCTTTGCCGCTGCGGCGCGAGGGCTGGGGGTGGCGAGGGAGAACCCGATCTGGCCGTATCGCATCCCCTCCGCCCTGGGCGGGCTGCTTGCGGTGCTGGCGACGTTCTGGGTGGGCGAGCGCTTAGTCGGTCGCCGGGCGGCGCTGCTAGGGGCGGGGATGCTGGCGGCGAGCGTCATCCTGGTGGTGGAGGTGCATATCGCCAAGACTGACGCGGCGCTGCTGGGGGCGACGACGGTGGCGATGGCAGTGCTGGCTTGGGCCTACCTGGCGCCGGACCGGGTGCAGACAGGACAAGCAGCGGTGTTCTGGCTGGCGGTGGGCGCGGGCATCCTGCTGAAGGGGCCGATCACGCCGATGGTGGCCGGGCTGACGGTGGCGTCGCTGGCCGTGGCGGACCGGCGGGCGGGGTGGCTGCGAGCGCTCCGGCCTGGTTGGGGGGTGCCACTGATGGCGGCAGTGGTGCTGCCTTGGTTCGTGGCCATCGGGGTGGCGACCGAGGGACGGTTCTTCGCCGATGCGGTTGGCGGGGATTTAGGGCGCAAGCTGTCCTCGGGTGACGACACGCATTGGGGGCCACCGGGGCTGCACCTGCTGCTGCTGCCGTTGCTGCTGTTCCCAGCGTCGGTGGCCTTGCCCGGGGCAGCGGTGGCAGCATGGCGCGGGCGGACTGCTGCGCCGACGCGGTTGCTAATTGCCTGGATCGTGCCGGCCTGGGTCGTATTCGAGGCGGTGCCGACCAAGCTGCCGCACTACACGCTGCCGCTACTGCCGGCGGTGTGCCTGCTGGCGGCGGGGTGGGTGATGGAGCCGGGGCGGCGGGGAGCGGCGGGGTGGGTTGGCGTGACGCTTTTCTTGGTGGCGGCGGCGCTGCTAGGGATGGGTGCGCTGGCGGCGCCAGAGGTGCTGCACTTAGGTACTTGGCTTGGGGCGCCAGCAGCAGCGGCAGTCTTGGCCTGCTGTCTCCTCCTCTGGGAGAGGGCTGGGGTGAGGAGCGCGCGGCGGAGGGTAGCGGGGGGCCGACTGGGACTAAGTCTCGTGCGGGAGGAGGTAGCGCTGCAAGACTCCCTCACCCCAGCTCTTTCCCGGAGAGAGAGGAGGCAGATCGTTCTTTTAGCTGCAGTGGTGCCGTTCTATTGGGCGGTGCTGGGGCTTGAGTTGCCAAGGTTGGCGCCGCTCTGGCTCGCGCCCAGGGTTGTTGCGGCCCTGCAGGGTACGGACAGGCTGGGAGCAGTTGGGTTTGCCGAACCTAGCCTGATGTTCCTCGCCGGAACGGATACGCAGTGGCTGCTGGCGGCGGACGCGCCGAGCGCACTGGCGTCGGGGCGTATCCACGCGTTGCTCGTCGGCGATCGCGACCGGGCGGCAGTGGTGGCGGAGGCAGCGCGGGAGGGTATTCCGTTGCAGCAAGTTGCAGAAGTGGATGGCCTCAACTACTCGCGCGGCCGGTCGGTTGCGCTGACGCTGTTCCGGCTTGGGCCGTGATTACGATCCTTGCGGGATCAAGACGCTTGCAGCACGTCCAGCCGGTACTTCTCCGCGCGCTGCTGTACGGTGGGGCGCAGGAGGGGGGCGCAGTCGGCGATGAACAACTCGGCAGCCTCATCGCCGGTGCAGGCCCCATCGGTCGGGCCGCTCCAGTTTACCAGGACCACCACGCCGCCGGGGTGCAGGCTGGCCAGGGTGCGCTGGGCGGCCTCATGCAACCCGGGGATGCCAAGGTAGTACAGCACTTCGGAGAAGATCACGAGGTCGAAGGTGCCCTCTGGCCACTGCCCTGGCACGACCATATGGGCCAACTTTACTTCTGGCAGGCCGGCGCAGCGGTCTGTCGCCTGACGCAGTGCGGCGTCGGCCACATCCACGGCCAGGATGGCGTCGCAGTGGGCGGCCAACTGCCGCGTCAAGATGCCGATGCTGCACCCGACCTCGAAAGCGCGGGTGAAACGACGGCCGGGCAGGGCGGCAATCGTGGCGGCGTACTTGTCGCGCTCGTAGTCGCTGGTGGCGAACTGCCAGGGGTCGGGATTGTCAATGTACAGCTTCTCGAAGTAATCGGGATGGATGAAAGGCTCGGCCATGCCGTCTCCTACAGCTCGACCTGGGTGCCGACCTCAATGACCCGGTCGGACGGGATCAGGAAATAACGGGCAGCGCTGACGGCATTGCCGGCCATGGCGGCGAACAGGCGCTCCCGCCACAGTGGCAGGGCTGGCTGGACCGCAGGCACCGGCAGCTCCCGTCCGGTGAAGAACGAGGCCTTGTCGGGGTCGACGCCCAGCTCTGCATAGTGCTGGCGCAAGGTGGCCGGCAGATCCGGCTGTTCTGCGTAGCCGAAGTGCAATTGGATGCGGGCCGCCCCGGCGCAAATCTCCTCACGCGATGCCCGCTGGTCCTCGGCGACGCGAGGCTGCCGCTCGCTGATTACTGTCAGGATCACGACATGCTCATGTAGGACGTGGTTGTGCCGCAGGTTCTCGGACAGAGCGGACGGAACCTGGTCCTTGCGGGACGTAAGGTAAACCGCCGTGCCAGGTACGCGAGTGTAGCCGCCGGCCTCGGCCTGGCGCAGGAACGGGATCAGGTTCACATTGGCGTCACCCGTGAGGTCCAGCACCAGCTTGCGGCCGCGGCGCCAGGTGCTCATCAGGGTGAACACCACGGCGGCGACCATCAGCGGCACCCAGCCGCCCTCCGGTATCTTAAGCGCGTTGGCGGCGAAGAACGTCAGGTCCACCAGCAGCAGCGCGCCCGTCACCAAGCCGGTCAGCGCCAAATTCCATTTCCAGACCCGGTGCATCACCACCGACAGCAGCACCGTCGTCACCAGCATGGTGCCCGTGACGGCGATGCCGTATGCCGCCGCCAGGTTATCCGACGAGCGGAAGGCCAGCACCAGCGCGACGACCGCCACCATGAGCGCCCAGTTGACTTGCGGCACATAGACCTGCCCGGCCGACTCCTCCGATGTCTGCCGGAGGTCCAGGCGCGGCAGCAAGCCCAACTGCATCGCCTGCTGTGTGAGCGAGAACGCGCCGGAGATGACGGCCTGCGACGCGATCACCGTTGCCGCCGCCGCGAGCAGCACCAGGGGATACAAGCCCCACGACGGCACCAGCTTGAAGAATGGGTTGTCCAGCGCCGAGGGATCGCTGATCACCAGCGCCGACTGCCCAGCGTAGTTCAGCACCAGCGCTGGCAGTACCAGGATGAACCAGTCCTTGCGGATGCTATCCCGGCTGAAGTGCCCCATGTCGGCATACAGCGCCTCCGCCCCCGTCACCGCCAGGAACACCGAACCGAGGGTGACGAACGCCGTCCGCGGCGCGTGCAGCACGAACCGGACGCCATGGCTGGGGTCCAGCGCCAGCAGCACCTCGGGGTGGCTCAGCACCGGCCCCACCCCGGCCAGGCCGATCACCAGGAACCACACCACCATCACCGGGCCGAAGAACCGGCCGATGAAGTCGCTGCCCCGGCTTTGCACCAGGAACAGCCCGATCAGGATCGCGAGGGTGATCGGCAGGATGTAGGGGTGGAAGACGGGCGTGGCGACGTCCAGCCCTTCGATGGCGCTGAGCACCGAGATGGCCGGGGTGATCATGCCGTCGCCGTAGAACAGCGCCGCGCCGAATACGCCCAGCAGCAACAGGCCGGTTTGGACGCGCCCGGTCGCCATGCCATCCAGGGCGGAGGCGATTAGGGCGATGATCCCGCCCTCGCCGTCGTTGTCGGCCCGCATGACCAGCACGACGTACTTGAATGTCACGACGATCAGGACGGTCCAGATCACCAGGGACAGCACGCCCAGCACGGCCGTGTGCGCTGCCGCCGGGTCCGCGGCCGTACCGACGCCGGCGGCCTTGAAGCTTTCGCGGATGGTGTAGATCGGGCTGGTGCCGATGTCGCCATAGACGATGCCGAGCGCGCCGAGCAGCAGCGCCGCTCCAGCCTTGTGCGGGGCAGCAACTGGCTTGGCATCCTGTTCATCGAAGGAGAGCGGCACGGTTGGCTCCTGCGTTGGCTGGCTGCTTAACGCATCAATCCTGTCCTGGTCGCAATAGTATCTGGCGGGACCAGAAGGGCGCCGCCGGCCTACGCGGCGGCGCGGATCGCGGCGGCCTTTACCTCGTCCGTCACCTTGCCCTGGAACGTGGCGAAGTTCGCCTCGAACAAGCCGACCAGCTTGCGCGCAGCTTCGTCATAAGCGGCCGGGTCGGACCAGGCCTGCCGGGGGTCCAGCACCGCGTTCGAAATGCCCGGCACGTCCTGCGGCATCATCAGGCCGAAATGCGGGTCCTGCACATAGCGGGCACCCTTCAGGCTGCCGTCCAGCACGGCGGCGAGCAGGGCGCGGGTGTGCTTGATGCTCATGCGGCTGCCGACGCCATAGGCGCCGCCGGTCCAGCCGGTGTTGACCAGCCAGCAGTCGGCGCCGTGCTTGGCGATCAGGTCGGCCAGCATACGGCCGTACACCTCCGGGTGCCGCGGGATGAACGGGGCGCCGAAGCAGGTCGAGAACGTTGCCTGCGGCTCGCGTCCCATGCCCTTTTCGGTGCCGGCGACCTTCGCGGTGTAGCCGGACATGAAGTGGTACATGGCCTGCGCCGTGCTGAGCTTGCTGATCGGCGGCAACACGCCGAACGCATCGGCGGTCAGCATCACTACGTTGCGCGGCTGCCCGGCGCGGCCGGACAGGTCGCAATTCGGGATGAACTCGATGGGGTAGCAGGACCGGGTGTTCTCGGTTAGCGTGCCGGCCGTCAGCTCCAGGTTGCCGGCCTCGTCCGCGATCACGTTCTCCAGCACGGTGCCGAAGCGGTGAGTGGCGGCGTAGATTTCCGGCTCGGCTTCCTGGCTGAGGTTAATGACCTTGGCGTAGCAGCCGCCCTCGAAGTTGAAGACGCCGTTCGGTCCCCAGCCGTGCTCGTCGTCGCCGATCAGCGGGCGGTTCGGGTCGGACGAGAGCGTGGTCTTGCCGGTGCCGGACAGGCCGAAGAACAGCGCAACGTCGCCGGGGGTGCCATCGGTGGTGCGGCTGACGTTGGCGCTGCAGTGCATGGGAAGGACGCCCTCGGCCGGCAGCTTCCAGTTCATCACGCCGAAGATCGACTTCTTGATCTCGCCGCCGTATTCGCTGCCGGCAATCACCACCATGCGGTCGGTGAAGGAGGCGGCGATGGCAGTACTGCTGCGTACGCCGTCGATTGCGGGGTCGGCCTGCATGTTGGGGGCGTGCAGGATAACCCAGTCCGGCTCGAACCCGGGTAGCTCCTCGGTGCGCGGGCGAATGAACATGTTGCGGGCGAACAGGGTGTGCCACGCTTCGGTGCTGACCAGGCGGACACGGACGCGGTGCTCGGGGTCGGCGCCGGCATACAGGTCCTGGGTGAACAGTTCGCGTCCCTGCAGGTAGGCCTGCACCCGGCCGCGCAGGACCGCGAAGTTCGCCGGGTCCAGCTTGCGGTTGCCGGGGCGCCACCAGACATCGTCGGTGATGGCCGGGTCATCGACGGAGAACTTGTCCTGCACGGACCGGCCGGTGTGGACGCCGGTCTTGACGATCAGCGCACCTTCTGCTGACAGCCTGCCCTCGCCTCGGCGCAGCGCGTGTGTGATCAGCGCGGCGGCGGCCAGGTTGGCATGCACCGGGCCGGTCGGAGTCAGCCCAGTGCCTGCGAGCGGGGAGGACACGGGCAATTGGTCCGCCATGGGGGTGACCGCGGAAGGGGTAGGCTGATAGTTCATGGACGTGCTCCCTTGAGCAGTGCCGCCCTCGGACAGGTACGGATTTGGATGATGCGGGCCTCTTAGGCGAGGCTATGCACTCCGTCCAGGTCCGCCGGCCAGGGTTTTCCGTGCTGCGTGTGCGAGACGGACCAGCTGCGTACGGATGCCGCCGGCGTCCTGTACGGGGTTGGGCCAGGCAATCCGCATGGTAGTTTCTTGCCGGCCGAGGTCGCAGCCTTCCACGTCGCAGGCTACCATCAGCCAGCCAGGGCCGTCTGCGCCCTGGGCCACGGCGATGGCGTCCAGCGCGTCCGTGTGGTCGGCGTTGCAGTGCGCCAGCACCTCCGGCTCGGCGGCGGCCACGGCCTCGACCGCGGCGGGGTCGGTGGCGAGGTCGGCCCGCTTGAGCCGAGTGGCGCTGGCGAAGCCGCCGATGAACTGGCCGCCGCCGGGCTGGATGCGGTAGATTTGGAAATCGGCGAACCCGGCATAGAATGCGGCATAGGGATGCAACGCCACCCAACGGGCCTTCAGCGCCGGGTCAGGCTCGTGCGCGGCCAGACCGGTGACGGTCAGGCGCGGGGCGGTCTGCGGGTTCAGGCCGGCTGGCGGGCCGGCGACCATCAGGGCGCAGCGCGGCTCGTCCCGCAGGTGCCGCGTGTGCTCGGACAGGCCGGAGAGCAGCATCAGGATGGAACCGTCGGGCGCGGTGGCGGGCGTGACCAGGGAGGCGAAGGGCTGGCCACCGGCGCTGGTGGCCAGGGTGCCTCCACGGGCGGCGCGCAGCAGTGCGCGGGCGTCCTGAATGGGAGTAGAAGTCGGAGTGTCGCCGGTGCGCGCGTCGCTCATTTGGGGTCTCCCTGCATTCCGCCATAATCTTGATCTACATAGCATCTCAATGCCAGGCGGCCAGGATTGCCCGGCAAGCAAAGGCGCATTCCCATGAAGCAAACCATCGCGCTGGTCGATGACGACCGGAACATCTTGACCTCGGTGTCCATGACCTTGGAAGCGGAAGGCTTTCAGGTGCGGACCTACACCGACGGCGAAAGCGCGTTGCAGGGGTTGATCGCCCGGCCCGTAGACTTGGCCGTGCTGGACATCAAGATGCCGCGCATGGACGGGATGGAGCTGCTGCAACGCCTGCGGACGCGCAGCCAGTTGCCGGTGATTTTCCTGACCAGCAAGGACGAGGAAGTGGACGAGTTGATGGGCCTGCGCCTGGGCGCGGACGACTATATCACCAAGCCATTCAGCCAGCGCCTGCTGATCGAACGCATCCGTGCCCTGCTGCGCCGCAAGGAGGCCAGCCGCGCCGAGGGATCGGGTGCGGCGACCGGCGGCGTGATGGCCCGCGGCGACCTGGTGCTGGACGAGACCAAGCACCAGTGCACCTGGCGGGAGAAAGACATCCAGCTCACGGTAACCGAGTTCCTGCTGGTCAAGGCGCTGGCTGTCCGGCCCGGCATGGTGAAGTCCCGCGACCAATTGATTGACGCCGCATATGGCGAGAACATCTACGTGGACGACCGCACCATCGACAGCCACATCAAGCGTGTCCGCAAGAAGTTCCGCGCCATGGACGACAGCTTCGACCACATCGAGACGCTCTACGGCATCGGCTATCGCTACAAGGAACAGTAATGCCCGACAGCGGCGTCCTTCCCAGGGCCGACGCCAGCCCGGCCGTGCGAAGCGGCCGGCGCCGTTGGGTGTCGCCACTCCTGCGGCGCATCCTACTGGTCAACGCGCTGCCCCTGGCGCTGCTGGTGGCTGCGGTGCTGTACCTAGACCAGTACCAAGCCGGGTTGCTGGAAGCCAACGTGCAGGCGCTGCGGGAGCAGGCGCGCATCTATGCCGGCGCATTAGGTGAGAGCGCCGTGCAGGAGACCGACCCCGACAACCCGGTCCTGGTTCCCGACCAGGCCCGTCCCCTGCTGCGCCGCCTGACCGAGCCGACGCCCAATGCCCAGGCTCGGCTGTATGCCCCGGATGGCCGCGTGATCGCCGATAGCCGCGTGCGCGAAGGACCGGGGGGTGCCGTCGTGACGGAGCCGCTGCCCCCCGCCGCCGTCCGCAGCCCGGTGATGGGCACGGTCGGCGTTGTCTATGACAAGCTGATGTCCCTGCTGCCGCGCAAGTCGGAAGGGCCGTTCGTGGAGATCAGTACCGATGCGGCCGGGATAGATTGGCAGCCGGACGTGAAGGAAGAGCTGCGGATCACCGGCAGCAACCTGGGTCGGGAGATGCCGCCCTATATCCGCCGCACGGGGGAGAACCGGCTGCTGGTGACGGTAGCAGAACCGGTGCTGCGGAACCGCCACACGGTTGGGATCGTGCTGCTGACGCGGGAGGCGCGGGAGGTCGATGACAGCCTGCTGACGGTGCGCACCAGCATACTGGGCTTGTTCGCGCTGGCCCTGGTGCTAACGGTGGCGCTGTCCTGGTATCTGTCGCTGACCATTGCCCGGCCGATCCTGCGGCTAGCCGGCGCGGCGCACCGGATGCAGGAAGGGCGCGGCCGGGCCAGCACCGTGCCAGAACCGCTGCTGCGCCGGACCGACGAAGTGGGCGAGCTGGCCCATGCCCTGGCGGAAAGCGCCGCGGCGCTGTGGGCTCGCATGGACGCCACGGAACGCTTTGCCGCCGACGTGGCGCACGAGATCAAGAATCCGCTGAGCAGCATCCGCAGCGCCATCGAGACCTTGCCGCGGATTGAGGACCCGGCCCGGCGCAACCGGCTGCTGGCCATCATCTCCGAGGACGTGATCCGCCTGGACCGCCTGATCAGCGACATCAGCGATGCCAGCCGGGTGGACGCCGAGCTGTCGCGCGCCGCGACGGAGCCGTTGGATGTCGTCTCGATCCTCAAAGTCCTGACTGAGATCGACGAGGCGACTCGGCAGCATGGTGATCCCATGGTGGTGCTGGACGTACCGGCTGCACCGTTGCTGGTGCAGGCGGTGGAGGGCCGCCTGGTGCAGGTGCTGCGGAACCTAATTGGCAACGCGCGCAGCTTCTCGCCCGCCAATGGCCGCATCTTGCTGCAGGCGCGGGAGGTTGGGGGAACAGTGGAGGTAGGTGTGGAGGATGACGGGCCGGGCATTCCAGCAGCCAAGCTGGAGCATGTGTTTGACCGCTTCTATTCCGAACGACCCGCAGGGGAGAGCTTCGGGCAGCACTCCGGGTTGGGATTGTCGATCAGCCGGCAGATCGTCGAGGCATTGAAGGGCCGGATTGCAGCAGAGAACCGCCGTGGCGAGGATGGGCGGGTGCTGGGCGCGCGGTTCGTGGTGCGGCTGCCCCGCGCCTGACCGCCCTCTCCTGAGCCGATGTATGTTTCACGTGAAACACCCGCTGCGCCGCGCTGACCCTGTCCTCATCACAAGATGCTTCCATTTGCTGCAAAATCGGACCACATAGCCGGCCTTATGCACCTTCATGCAAGTTGCGCCGCCCGGGACGGGTTTGGTGTGCTGCTCCTGGGACCGCCGGGTTCGGGGAAGTCCGATCTGTTGCTGCGCCTGCTCGCCCAGGGTTTTGTTCTGGTCGCGGATGATCAGGTCCTTGTCGATGCTGGATGGGCTGCTCCCCCCGGGCCGTTGGCAGGGCTCCTGGAGGTGCGCGGCCTTGGTATCGTGCGGCTGCCCCATGTTGCCCCGGTCCGGCTGTCGCTTGCCGTGCAACTCGGGGTCGGCGACCGCCTGCCACATGCAGCGATGCACGCCGAGACTGGGCTGCCGCTCGTGCTGATCGATCCGTCGCAGGCATCGGCCGCCGCCCGGGTTGGCCTAGCGCTGGACTGTGCCTTGGGTCTGGTGGCGCAAGTCGCCGGTGCCTTTGCGGCTCCCACGTCGATGTGCCCGGCCACGGCATGAGCGGCCTTCGCGTGGTCCTGGTCAGTGGGCTATCCGGCGCGGGTAAGGCCTCCATCCTGCGTGCGCTGGAGGATGCCGGATACGAGGCCGTGGACAACCCGCCGCTGACGATGGTGCCTGACCTCGCCCGCCGGACCGAGCGTCCCCTGGCCATCGGCCTGGATGCGCGAAGCCGTGGCTTCGATGCCGGGCTGGTGCTGGCAACCCTGGCTGGTCTGCGGCAGGACCCAGCGCTACTGCCCGAACTGGTTTATGCCGCCGCTGATGAAACGACGCTGCTGCGCCGCTTCACCGAGACCCGCCGCCGTCATCCGCTGTCGCCGCAGGGCCGCGTGATCGATGGAATCGCAGCCGAGGCGGCATTGACCCAACCATTGCTCTACGCTGCCGACTTGGTGCTGGACACTTCCGGCCTGCCGCTGGCTGACCTCCGCCGCCTGATCGAGCAACGCTTCCGACCGGAGTCAGGCGGCGGTGGTGCAGTAGCCCGGTTGTGCGTCTCGCTGGTGTCCTTCGCGTTCCCCGCCGGTCTGCCCCGCGAGGCAGACATGGTGTTCGATGCAAGATTTCTGCGGAACCCGCACTATGACGCCATATTGCGTCCAAGAACAGGATTGGATGCCGGCGTAGCTGCCTATGTCGAAGCCGATCCGGACTTCATTCGCTTCTTCGATAGCATCGTTGGCCTGCTTCGCCTCGTCCTGCCGCGCTTTGTGCAGGAGGGTAAGAGGTATGCGACAATCGCCGTCGGATGCACGGGCGGGCGCCACCGGTCCGTACGCATCGTAGAGCGTCTGGCGCAGGTTTTGCGGGACGACCAGGTCAACGCTGGCGCCGGTGGGTCCAACGGTTGGCAGGTCACGGCCAGCCACCGGGAGTTGGGGGCAGCGCAAGGCGTGACGGCGGGGTCAGATGGCCTCTCAAGGGATGATGCGGCGTAGTGCCTGCTTAGGGAGCCTGAACACACATTATGATTGGCCTTGTGCTGGTGACCCACGGGCGCCTCGCCGACGAGCTTCGTTCGGCCATGGAGCATGTCGTGGGCGCGCAACGTAACGTCGCGACTGTCTGCATTGGTCCCGAGGATGACATGGAGGACCGGCGCTCTGACATCCAGGGCAGTATCAACCGCGTGGACACCGGGGACGGCGTGGTGCTGCTGACCGACATGTTCGGCGGCACCCCGAGCAACCTCGCGATCTCCATGATGACACGGGCCGGGGTGGAGGTGATCAGCGGCGTCAACCTGCCGATGCTGGTGAAGCTGGCCAAGGTGCGGTCCAGCCAGACTCTGGGCGAGTGCGTGGACTGCGCGCAAGCGGCAGGGCGGAAGTATATCGCCTCCGCCTCTGCCATCCTGCCACATTGCCGCAAGAACGGGAATGGCCGGTGCGAGTAGCTGCATGAGCGACGCGGAGCCGCCACGCAGCGCCACGTTGCTGACCCGCACCGTGACGGTGGTGAACATGCGCGGCCTGCACGCCCGGGCGGCGGCCAAGTTCGTCACCATGGCCGAACGCTATGGCGCGTCGGTCGAAGTGCTGCGGGACGGCCAGTCCGTTTCGGCACGGTCGATCATGGGGTTGATGATGCTCGGTGCCGGGCAGGGGTCGCAGATCGAGCTGCAGGCGGACGGTTGGGACGCAAAGGAGGCGTTGGAGGCCCTGGCGGGTCTGGTTGAAGCCGGGTTCAATGAGCGAGATTAGCACCGGGAGCGGGGCCAATGTTGGTCCAGGCCTTGCGCCGGAGCGCCGGCTGTTTGGCATACCTGCCTGCGCAGGCGTCGCCATCGGCCCGGTGTTTCGCACCACCGAGGCCGCGCCGCAGATCACGCGCCATAGGATCCAGGCCGCTGATACCTCAGCCGAGATTGCCCGCCTGGACGCAGCCGTGCTGCAATCCCGCAAGCAGTTGCTCAAGCTCCGCGACCGGCTGTCCGTCTTGCCGGAGGAGAGCCAGGGTGAGATCGCGCCGCTGCTGGATGCCTACCTGCAGATGCTCGGCCCGTCCCGTCTGGTGCGCGGCGTCCGCACCCGCATTGGTGACCGACTGGTGTCTGCTGAGACTGCTGTCATGGAGGAGGCGAACGCTATCGCCGCCGCCTTACTGGGCACCGCATCGGAGGAAGGTGGAGGTGCTGCTCAACGGAAGGCGGATGAGGTGCGGGAGATTGGCCGCCGCTTGGTTCGCAATTTGACCCGTGCGCCATTCCGCAGCTTTGCCGGCGCCGTGCAGGGCTCCATCTTGATTGCTGAGAGCCTTCGTCCCTCCGATGCCGCACTGATCGATCCGGCCCGCATTGCCGCGGTGGCGACCGAGGAGGGAGGCACCGACGGCCATACTGCGATCCTGCTGCGTGCCCTGGGCATCCCCGCCGTGCTGGGCGCTCCCGGAGTGATGGCCGGGCTGCGTGCAGGCGACACGGCCATCGTGGATGGCGTGGTTGGCGCCATCACGCTGAACCCGTCTGCGCATACCCTGGCCAATGCGCGCCGGGCGGTGGTTAGCTTCGCGCGGGACCGGCAGCGGCTGGGCCGGTTGCGCCGGCTCCCATCGGTGACGCTGGACGGCGAGACCGTCAGCCTGCAAGCCAACTTGGAGCTGCCGGTCGAGTTGCCGATGGTGGCCCAAAGCGGCGCCACCGGCATTGGCCTGCTGCGGACCGAGTTCATTTTCATGAATCGGGACAGCGTACCAACCGCCGACGAGCAGGCAGATACCTACCGGTTGGTGATCGACACCATGGCTGGTGATCCCGTGACCATCCGCGTGCTGGACTGGGGCGGGGAGAAGGAGATCGAGGCGCTGACCGCTGCCGGCGTCGTTCCGGAGATTACCGACGCCAACCCGGCACTTGGCCTGCGCGGCATCCGCCTGTTGCTACGTCAGCCCGAGCTGTTCGAGACGCAGTTGGCCGCCATTCTGCGCGCAGCGGTGGCCGGGCCGGTGCGGGTGCTGCTGCCGATGGTGACGAACGTGGCGGAGGTGCGCGCAGCCCGCGTGATCTACCACCGGGTGGCCGACCGGTTGCGCGGGCAGGGCCAGCCGATGCCGAAGGTGCTGCCGCCGCTGGGCATCATGGTGGAGACGCCCGGCGCCGCCCTATGCGCCCATGCCCTGGCTGGCGAGGCCGAGTTCTTCGCCATCGGGACCAACGATCTGTGCATGTACGCCCTGGCGGTGGACCGGGGCGAGACCGATGTGGCCGAGTTGTACGACCCGCTGCATCCGGCCATGCTGCGCCTGATCCAAATGGTCGCCGAGGCCGCTGCGCAGGCCCGTATCCCAGTATCCGTCTGCGGTGAGATGGCGGCCAACCCGGCGCTGACGCCCCTGCTGATCGGCCTGGGCCTGCGGAGCTTCAGCACCAACGCCTCGGCTGTGCCAAGGGTGAAGCAGGCGGTTCGCGGCACCACCATCGACGACTGCCAGCGGCTGACCTGGCAGGTGATGAAGCAGGGCGATGCCGTACGCTCGCGGGAACTGATCGCCAAGTTCGGGCAGTAGCCAGCCCCGGTGAGGGACTGGTTAGGCTGCTACCCCATGCGGCGGCGGTGCATGGCCAGGCCAAGCAGGCCGGCGCCGAGCAGCGCCAGGCTTGCAGGCTCCGGCACGCCCGTTTCCAGGCTGAGGTTGTCAATAGCGGCATAGGCCTGGTCGCCGGAGTTCGCGGGCAGAGTGACTAGCAGCGTGTCGACCATCTTCCCAGCAAGCCCTGCTGCCACCTCGGTCGTCCAGTTCGCATAGGGGCCGTTGGCGTCGAGCGGGCCGGGTTGATTGACCGCGTTCACGATGTAGCTGTCCGTGCCAACGGTCTGGCCGCTAAGCTGGCCGGTGACGGTGATCGTGCCTGGCACCCCAGCCGTGGCATTAAATGCAGCGGCATCAATGCCGAGGAACGTGAACGTCTGCCCCAACGTGTTGCTGACCACCTTCAGGATGCCCTGACTGACATTCCCATCGGCCTCAATATCCTGACCAGGATTGCCGTTTGAGGCGATGTAGAGCGAGTTGGTGGTGGGATCGGACGTGGACGGGCTGTATGTGAACCCGGCCTCTGTCTGCGACATCTTTCCATTGAAGTAGGGCTGCTGCGTCGCGGGATCAAGCACCGGCGTCGCCTCGAACCCGAGCGTCACTGGCACGGCATGTGCCGGCGCGAGCACGGACATCGCCAGCACCGCCAGCATGGGCACGACTGTCAGTTTGGCAAAATGAGACATCTTTTTTCCCCTGACGCGCGCACGCCCATGATTGAGTGCGCCGAAGACCATAGCATTGGGCCACAATCATCTACCGTCATACAGCATCATTGCTGTAAATAGTTAAAGGTTCATCATGGCCTGATTTTTTAGGCAAACTCCATGCGCGCCGCTGCTGCTGCTGGGTCGTAGTGGCTTCTCAGTCAGCATGGTGCCCGGACAGCTCCTCCCCGGCGTCCCGCCGCAGCCGCAACGACACCGGTGCCGCCAGCAACGCCACAGCCCCCACCAGCAGGAAGCCAGCGGAGAAGTCGGCCAACCCAGGCGCCGCCCGCCCATGCAGCACCGTCGAGGCCTGTAATGCCCCTGCCCCGACCGTGATGCCCAGGGTCAGCGAAAGCTGCTGGATCGTGGCATACAGGCTCGTCGCAGCGCTCATCCGCGGGCGCGGGATGTCGGCATAGGCAATGGTGTTGTAGGCCGTGAACTGCAGGGACCGCAGGAAGCCGCCCGCCAGCAGCACCGCATACAGCCCCGCCGCCGGCCAGTCCGGCCGGAATGCCGCGCACGCCGCCACCAGCACCGCCGACAGGGCCCCATTCCACAGCAGCACATTGCGGAAACCCAGCCAACGCAGCCCCCACTGCGTCGCTGGCTTCATAACGATGGCGCCGGCCGCGGACGCGAACGTCACCATTCCGCTCTCCGCCGCCGTCTCGCCAAAGCCGAGCTGCAGCATCAGCGGCAGCAGGAACGGGATGGCGCCGATCCCCACCCGGAACAGCGACCCGGCCAGCGCCGAGACCGCGAACGTCGGAATGCGGAGCAGGGACAGGTCCAGCAGCGGGTCTGCCAGCCGCCGTGCATGGCGCAGGTAGGCCAGCCCGGCCAATATGCCGAGCGCAATCAGTCCACCCGCAGCCAGAGGCGGTACCACGCCGCGGCCAATGGTCTCGAACCCAAACATCAGGCCGGACAGCGCGGTGCCGGACAGCAACAGGCCCAGGAGGTCCAGCCGGGCCACCCGCGGCTCCCGCACGTCCTCCACGTAGCGCGTGACCAGCACCATCCCCAGCACGCCGATGGGCACGTTGATGTCGAAAATCCAGCGCCAGTCGGCATAGGTCACCAGGAAGCCGCCGATGGGCGGTCCGACGACGGGGCCGATCAGCGCCGGCACCGTCAGCCAGGCCATCGCCGCCACCAGCTCGCTTTTGGCGACCGACCGCAGCAGCACCAGCCGCCCGACCGGCACCATCATCGCCCCGCCGATGCCCTGCATCACCCGGGCCGCCACCAGGCCCCACAAGCTCGTGGACTGCCCGCACAGGATGGAGCCGACGGTGAACACGCCGATCGCCGCCCGGAATACCGTGCGCGTGCCGAACCGGTCGGCGAACCAGCCGCTGACCGGGATAAATACAGCCAGGCTGAGCAGGTATGACGTGAGCGCCACGTTCATGTGCAGCGGGTCGGCGCCGAAGCTGCGCGCCATCGCCGGCAGGGCCGTGGCGACGACGGTGCCGTCCAGGTTCTGCATGAACAACGCGCAGGCCACGATCAGCGCCGTCAGCCGGGTGCGTCGGGGGTCGGGCCGTGGATCCGGAGGGACGGCCTCGATGGCCGCGGGGGTGCTGGCGTTCAGGGGATCAGGACGGTGCTGCCGGTGGTCTGGCGCGCCTCCAAAGCCGTGTGCGCGGCGGCGGCGTCCTTCAGGGCGTAGGTCTGGTTGACCCGGATGTGGACCGCGCCGGACTGCACGGCCTGCATGAGGTCCTCGGCGCTCGCCAGCAGGTCGGACCGCAGGGCGGTGTAGGTGGCCAGGCTGGGCCGGGTCAGGAACAGGCTGCCTTTGGCGGCGAGCACGCCGAGGTCGAACGGAGGCACCGGGCCGGAGGAGCTGCCGAAGCTCACCATCAGCCCCAGCGGCCGCAGGCAGTCCAGGCTGGCGGTGAAGGTGTCCTTGCCGACGCTGTCGTAGGCGACGGGCACCATGGCGCCGCCGGTGATGCGCTTCACCTCCGCCGGCAGCCGCTCGTAGCCGATGATGACGTGCGCCGCGCCGTGCGCCCGGGCCAGCTCGGCCTTCGCCTCGGTGGACACCACGCCGATCACCGTCGCGCCGAGGTGCCTGGCCCACTGGCACAGGATTAGCCCGACGCCGCCGGCTGCCGCGTGAACCAGGATGGGGTCGCCAGGCTGCACCTTGTAGGTACGGCGGAGAAGGTATTGCGCCGTCAGTCCCTGCAGCATCATCGCCGCGGCAGTCTGGTCATCGATGCCGTCTGGCAGCTTGACCAGGCGGTCGGCGGAGATGACGCGGTCCGTCGCATAGGCGCCGATCGGTGCGGTGGCGTAGGCGACGCGGTCTCCGACTTTAATGTCTTGCACATCGGCGCCCACGGCCCGCACGACGCCGGCGGCCTCCATGCCCAGCGTGGCCGGCAGGGTAGGGATCTTATACAGGCCGGTGCGGAAATACACGTCGATGTAGTTCAGGCCGACAGCGGTGTGGTGGACCAGCGCCTCGGCAGGGCCGGGTTCAGGGGTCGGCACGTCGTCCCAGTGCATCGCTTCAGGGCCGCCATGGGCGTGGATGCGGATGGCCTTGCTCATGGTAGTCTCCGTGGACGGCCGGGTCAGGCCGGGTGGGGGCGGGCTTCTAGGGCGAGCAGGAAGCGCTTGGTCTCCGGCCCATCGGCGCCGGAGTAGCCGCCAAGCCCCCGCGTGGCAACGACCCGGTGGCAGGGGATCAGGATCGGGATCGGGTTGACCGCATTGGCGCCGCCCACCGACCGCGGGCCGCCGCCGGCTGCCAGCGCCACCTGGGCATAGGTCCGGGTCTCGCCATAGGGAATGTCTGCCAGCGCCGCCCAGACACGTTGCTGGTAAGGGGAGCCGTGCGGCGCCATCGGCAGGTCGAAGCCGGTCCGCTCCCCGTCGAAGTACTCCTGCACCTGGTCCCGTGCCTGCAGCAGCAGCGGTGTCGCCGTCTGGTCCCGCCCCCAGCCCCAATCAAAGGCGACGATGGCGTCCGCATCCTCGGAAAGGGTGACGGCTCCGAGCGGGGTGTGCAGTGACAGTTGCGGCAATCAGCTCCTCCAACCGGACGTGCCCGGACGGTGCGGGCGGATGCCATCCCTTGCCGCCCCGGCTGTCAAGTCATCGGGCAACAGCTTGAGGAGAAGGGCAGCCGCCTACCTTCTTTGGACGCTTTTGCGAGAGGGTAGGACAGACGTTGTTGATGGGGTGCAGGTCGGGTTGATGGGGGTAGGTTGAGTTCAGGAGCATGGGCTACGCAGTCACGATGGTGATCTGCCCCCTGTGCCAATGACGATGAGGCCTGGTGCTGATCGGCGGCCTCATGGGTCCGACAGCCGCTCCGGCGTGCGTGGCGCGGCGCCAAGACCGCGCCTCGTCCTGCTTCAAGTCAGTGCTCGATACGTTTGCTGGATAACCCTCCAAGCTCCACGCCCAAAAGCGGCCACGAAGGAATTGTAACTCGGCAGAGCCACGCCTTCGCTGCTGATGTAGGCCGCAACGATCCCCTCCGCAGCTTGAGACACCTCGCCAACTTGCCTGGGAGACAGCGGGGCGACATGGCCGAGGTACGTGAGGTGCGGGAGGATGCCCAGCTCCCACGGCGTAAGGTGCGCCAAGACGCCGCCTGCTACGGCACCGGGCCAGCCGAACGAAATCGCCGTGGGCGCCAGGCTGGGAACGCCCTTGTACAGCAGCCGCATGATGTCGCTGTCGAAGTAATGCGGGCCGGTGTCGAAGGCATACGTGGCGGCATCCTGGAACAGCCCCGGGCATCTGAAAGCCTGATGGATTTGCAACGCCTCGACGCCATGCCTCGAAGCCGCCATCGCAGCCTGGCCAAGCTGCGGCAGCCGGGAAAGGTCGCCAGCCGTGCTGCCAAAGGCGCAGCCGCAGGAAGTGGTCAGGGTCGAAGTTGGTCGTCAGGACCACGATGCGATGAACTTGGCTGGAAGGCTCAGCCAACCTGGCCGCCGCCTCCAGCGTATCGCCCATCGCAGCCTGCCAGCGGAACCAGAGCAGAGGGGACCACAGCCGTCCGACAACGGCGCGTGGCCCATCTGCGACCGGCACCAGCACCGGCAGCGCCAGCCAGACCGCTGCCGTGCCAGCAAGCCATAGGACCGCCCACCGGCGCTGCATCCTACCCGCCGTCAGTGCAGTGGCGATCCAGGTCAGGCCGCGTGCGCCATGCATAACGACGAAGGGCGCAAGCAGGGGATAAAAGTGCCGGGCCTGGGTCGCGCTCCGGCCCATGTAGGCCAGCAGCAGCCCGACAAGGACCAGGACGCGCTTCAGATCGCCGCCGCGCAGGACCTGCCACGCCCCGAGCGGCAGCAGCATAAGGTTCGGCAGGCCGAAGAACAGCAGGAGCAGCGCGGTCGTGACGGAGTAGTGCCGGAACTTCGCCTGCATATTGTCGAAGTAGCGGCCGATCTGCAGGGCGTCGATGACCGTGGCGCCCGACGCCGCGTACGAGGCGGCGAACACGACCAGGATGCCGGCGCTCACAAGGGCGCCCAGCGCGACGAGCCTGGACCAATGGCCGGTCTCCAGCCAGGAGAAGCCAGCAGCTACGGGCAGCAGCAGCAAGCCGAGCATCCCCAGCGAGGCTGAGACGACGTTGTCGTTGAAGTAGAAGCCCAGTTCGGCAAGCCCGGGCGTCAGAAGCAGGGCGACGACCAATGCGGGCAGGCTCGCCCGCACATGCCGCCGCGCGACAGCCAGCGTCGCCCCTGCAAACAGCAGGAACGACGCCGCGGTCAAGATGCGAAAGGCAATGTCCCCATTGCCGACAACCCGCATGAGAGCCTGGAGCAGGAACACCACTCCGATACGGGTAAGGTAAAAGAACTCAGCATACGGCGGATACACAGGTTGGCTTGATCAAGCTGCTTGGCATTGGCTACTATGGCGCCGATCTCGACTTGCGCCATGAAATTCTCGAAGTGCATCAAGGTCGGCAGTGGCGAAATAAGATAGAGCACCATCAAAAGCAAAAGAGCGAGCAAAGGCGGCTTGCGAGGCGTATGCTACGGTCGGCGGCTTTGCCTAGAACTGGCGACTTCTGCCTGCACGTGCTCAAGCATTTGCCGGCCTGACGATGTTCTAGAATGAATTCCGCGTGGTCTCTCCTGGATCAAGTATAATGGCAGCATTCAGAACTGTTGACCATGGTTGGATGAATTTTCCGCTCGCCTCTGCTCACAGCACGGGCGAAAAAGCGATATATTGCAATGTGGGATGCGATGGCACGGAATTAGCAAGTTGCGCCAACTGTCTTAGGCTTTGACCAGCTTGCCCGCTCTCTCGCTATTGCGAGGACCGCTTGCGACGGCAATCCAATGGTTGCATCGCGCAGGGAGGGATTGCCGTAGGATGGCAATATCGCCCGGTGCTGCACGATCAAGCCGCGATGCGGCGTCACCAGGCCTAATCCGGTGCTGAACCCGGCACCGCGCCCTGCGTCAGCAAAGCAACCTGGCCCCGTGGATGCAGCCGGGTCATGAACTCCCTGGCCATGCGGCCCCGAACGCCATGGCGGGTGGCCAGCAGGTCAAAACAGCCTTCCGGCACACAGTAACGGCCCAGCGCCGCCGACGTGCCGCCGACGAACACAACCTGCGCCACGCCGTTTGCAGCCTCATGCTCCAGGAGATAGGTACGCATGACCGTCGAGAGCGACGCCGCCTGCAAATCATGGCGGTTGAGCTGCCATTCAACAAACGTGCCCTCGGCCTGCCGCCAGCCGGAAAGGTAGCTGAGCCAACGCCCGGCCGCGTCCCGCACCCCCATGGCGAAGTAGCCGCGCGTGCCGCGTATGGCGGCTTCGAGCTTGCGGGCGCGTGCTCGCGGCACCGGATACATCGCGACCCCGTGCAACTCCTCCACGGCCTGCATCGCATCCTTCGGCTGCAGGCTCGGCACGAACGTCAACCCGAGTTCATTCTCGGCCCGCCGCCGGAAGTAGCGGTAGTTCCTGCGGCTGCGCGGGCGCAATCGCGACAGGAAGCCTTCAAACCCCCCCTCAAGGGACAGGTGCGTGCCGACCTCCCTTGAGTGCCAGACGCAATCGAACAGCGGTGGCAGCGACGCCATCTGTTCCGACAGCGCCGTCCCCTGCATGGAAGCGAGGACCGTGTGAACCCATGGTAGGGCCAGCACCGCGGCGATGGCAGCCTGCAACGCCGCCACACGCTGGTCCGCGGCTGCTACGACCAGGCCATCGCCCGAGCGGTTGCCACCCTTGATGACGCCAGTCGGGATGCCGAACTGCTGCCGGCCATAGAACAGCACAGCCGCCACTGGCCGGGCATTCTCCTCAATCACCGCGATCAATGGGCTGTTGCGCCAGGCCAGTGTCCTCGTAAGGAACCACGGCACATGCGTCGTCATGTCGGAGGCCACGCCGAGGGAGTGGCGTAGTGCCTCTACTGTCGAAGTCGCAGCGATGCTGCGCTGCCTCCCTATGAACAATTGGCAGCTATAGCGGTCAGCCGCCGCAAGTCGAACGTCCTCGGATGCAAAATCCAGCATTACTGTCCCAGTGTCCCTTCTTCAGAAGTCCTGGCAAGGCAGAAAGTTGCAACTTAGCAAGGGTCCGGCAGCCCTACATGGCTGCTGCAAGGTCTGAGCAGGGTGCCCGTGAGCTTTGTCGCAAGCAGGGAGTCTGCCGACGCGGTAAACCTAGCAACGTGCAGCCAATTGCCGCACGCAGCCTACCGGGCTGCATACCTGGCAGCGCGACCGTCAGCATCACTGTCCTCCGGCAGGATCGGCGGAGAGGCTGCCATCCCTGCCCGGCGCCAAGAATGAAGTCTTCATGTCCGTTGGCGCTCCTACTTGCCCATTCCCGGCATGGCGCCCTGCCCCTCCGATGCGCTGCCCGGCCCGGCCGCGCCGACTGCCCGCACCGGCACTTGCAGGTCGAGCGGCGGCGCAGTCCGGAACGTCAGGTGCAGCGGCATGGTCCCGCCCTGCTTCAGAGGCGCCCTCAACCCTTCAAGCATGACGTGAAGGCCGCTAGGCCGCAGCGTGACGGCCTGGCCCGGCGGCAGGACGAGGCCACCCTCGATGGGGCGCATCCGCATGACCGCGCCGTCCATCTGCATCTCATGCACCGCCGCATGGCCCGCGGCGGGGGTGGAGGCTCCGGTCAGCACGTCGCCCGCCGGGCTGGTCAGGGTCATGTAGGCCGCGCCGGTCGTCGCGCCGGTGGGGGTGGCCCGCGCCCAGGCGTCTTGCACTACGACGCCAGCGGGTGCGGCAAAGGGCTGTTGCGCGGCGGCGGAACCGGCAAGGGTGGCCAGGATCAATATGAAGGCGGCCAGCGTCGTGCGTCGAGACATGGAGAGGCTTTCTAGATCGGGAGACTACATGCCTGTAAAGCACGTCGCGGGCCAGGGCGGAAATGCGCGGGCTGGCCGGACCCTGCCGCCCCCTCTGGACCTGCGGTTCCGGCCGCACCAACGGTGCCGGCAGGCCGGCTCCCGGCGTCGCCTGAAGACTGGACCGCCTGAAGACCGGCCGGCGGCTGGGGTGGTCGAACTGCGCCCATCGCTGGGTTACGACGCAGCGATCACCCTGGATGCTTCAAAAGGGGCCTTTCTTGCGCAGCGCGCTGCAATCTATCCCGTCGCGATGGAGCAAGAGTTCTTCCAGTCGGCTTTGCCGCTTGCGTTCGAGAACCCTAGGGATGCGTGAGCATCCGTTGACAGTTCCGCCGACTACGGCCGTCCGCGCGGCAACAATGACCGACCGGGTGCTGGCTCCTGGAACTGTCAGCCGTCCGGAACACGCTGGACGATGAATGCCGCAGCGGCTGCCTCCCCGACCCCGCCGACGTAGAGAGCATCCGTCACCCGCGGCGAACCAAAGAACAACCTGGCGGATCGTCATGACCGGTGCCGGTGTCCAGCCCTAATCCCGCGTCAGCAATGCAATGACCCCGTCCAACTGGTCCAGCGTCTGGTAGTAGATGCGGACGTTCCCGCCCGTGCCGTCGAACGCCACCTGCACCCGTAGCCCCAGCCGCGCCGACAGGTCCCGCTCCAGCGCCGCCGTTTCGGGATCGGCCTGCGGGCGGGCCGGCGCCGTGGAGGACGGACGGATGCTGCGCTGGGCCAGGGCCTCGGTCTGGCGCACGTTCAGTCCCCGGGCGATCACCGCACGCGCCGCGGCTTCCGGCGCTGGGTGCAGCAGCAGGGCGCGGGCGTGGCCGGCGGACAGGGAGCCATCGCGCAGGTGGCCGCGGACGGGTCCGGGAAGCTGCAGCAGGCGCATGGTGTTGGCGACGTGGCTGCGTGACTTGCCGACCAACCCACCCAGGCCCTCCTGCGTCATGCCGAACTCGACGGTCAGGCGCTTGTAGGCCTCCGCCTCCTCGATGGGGTCCAGGTCCTGCCGCTGCAGGTTCTCCACCAGCGAGGCCGCCATGGCCTCGGTGTCGGACAGGGTGCGGACCAGCACCGGCACCTCGTGCAGCCCGGCGGCCTGCGACGCCCGCCACCGCCGTTCCCCGGCAATGATCTGGTAGCGGCCGGGCTGCGTGGGGTGCGGACGCGCCAGGATGGGCTGCAGCACGCCCTGCTGCTTGATCGAGGCAGTCAGCTCCTCCAGCCGGGCTGGGTCCATGGCGGTGCGGGGCTGGAACGGGCCGGGTTCCAGCAGCGCGACGGCCAGGGCGGCGCGCGGGGCGAACCCACCCTCGGCATCCGGCGGCGCGTCGCCGAACAGGGCGGCCAGGCCGCGGCCCAGGCGGGGAGAGGCGTCGCGGGCGGTCATGTCCTGGCACCCTGCTGCATGGCCTGGCCTCGCTCCTGGCGCAGCACTTCGACCGCCAGGCGCAGATAGGCCTGGGCGCCGGGGGAGCGGAGGTCGTACAGCATGACGGGCTTACCATGGCTCGGCGCCTCCGACACGCGGACGTTGCGGGGGATCACTGTCTCATACACCCGACTGCCGAAGAAGCCGCGCACGTCGGCAGCCACCAGGTCGGACAGGTTGTTGCGCCGGTCAAACATAGTCAGCACGATCCCTTGCAGCGCCAGCTTGGGATTGAGGCTCCCGCGCACACGCTCGATGGTGCGGACGAGCTGGCTCAGGCCCTCAAGGGCGTAGAACTCGCATTGCAGCGGCACCAGCACCGCATCCGCCGCCACCAGGCCGTTCACCGTCAGCAGCCCCAGGCTGGGCGGGCAGTCGATCAGCACGAACGTATACTGCCCGGCCACGCCGCGCAGCGCCTGCTGCAGCTTGAACTCGCGCTGGCCCAGCACCGCCAGCTCCACCTCCGCCCCGGCTAGGTCGGGGTCGGCGGGCACCAGGCTGAGGTCTGGGACCTCAGTGGGCAGCACAGTGGCGGCGAGGTCCTCCTGGCCCATCAGCGCTGCATAGGCACCGCGCCCGCGCCGGGCCGGGGCGACGCCTAGGCCGGTGGAGGCGTTGCCTTGGGGATCCAGGTCGATCAGCAGCACCCGCTCCCCGGCGGCAGCCATGGCGGTGGCTAGGTTGATGGCGGTGGTGG
>JAABUX010000516.1_pt1 | contig 66089 bp, 55 predicted proteins | sample 5561851 | NCBI WGS metagenome assembly JAABUX01 (sample SAMN10711883, study PRJNA513361) | rock metagenome | isolation source: Antarctica rocks | place: Antarctica: Victoria Land, Richard Nunatak red sandstone | collected 2016-01-03
GGTCAGAATGGCCTGAGCCCCAGCTCGGATGCCGTCCAACGGCACTTGCGGTGAGGCTTCCGGATGGGTCGGCCCCAAAGATGCCCTGACCTCCCCCTAACCGTCAAGGCGACTCGTGAACGCTTACCCTCGACGATTGGGGGACGGATGACGCCGGGTCGGCTCTTGGTCTCCCGACGACCTTCACGCGAGTTTGACACGACGCACATGACCGGGCAAGGGCCGTCGTGTATCATTGTCCGTCACGATGACCGCGAGGTTGGCCCGATGCCTCCGAGGTGCCATCATGCGTCTGACCCTGGTGACGGAGACTTACGCCCCGCAGGTCAACGGGGTCTCGCGGACGCTCGGCCAGCTCGTCAAGCACCTCGAATCGGCGGGCGACACGGTCCAGGTCGTCCACCCCGACTACGGCCGGCCGCCGGCGGGGCCGGATGATGTCCTCGTCCCGTCGCGGCCGTTGCCGTTCTACCGGGAAGTGTCGGTGCCGGTCCCGCCGTTCGGCAAGGCCCGCCGCGCGATCGACGCATTCCGGCCCGACGTGGTCCACGTCGCCACGGAGGCGACCCTGGGGCTGGGCGCCTTGCAGCATGCCCTCCGGCGGAAGCGGCCCGTCGTGTCGAGCTTCCACACCAACTTCGACCAGTATTGCGACCACTACCGCCTGGGCTGGGCCAAGCGGGGGGTCTGGCGATACCTCCGCTGGTTCCACAACCGGACGATCGAGACGTACGTCCCCTCGCGGGCGACGATCGGCGACCTGGAGGGCCGGGGGTTCGAGCGGCTGGTGCTCTGGCCCCGGGGGGTGGACGGCCGGCTGTTCCGCCCCGATCGGCCGGGGCGGGAGGAGATCCGCCGGGCGCTCGGGTTCGGGCCCGACGATGTGGTGATCGGCCACGTCAGCCGGCTTGCGCCCGAGAAGAACGCGACATACCTGGCCGATACGCTCCAGCTCGTCGGCGAGGCCCGGCCCGACGTCCGGTTCCTGTTCGTCGGCGACGGCCCGGCCCGCCCGGACCTCGAGGCGCGGATGGGCCCCAACGCCCGGTTCGTCGGCTACCGGAGCGGCGAGGACCTGGCCGACCATTATGCGGCGGCCGACCTGTTCGCCTTCGCCAGCCTGACCGAGACGTTCGGCAACGTCGTCCTGGAGGCGCTGGCCTCGGGACTGCCGGTCGTGGCGGTCCGCGCCGGCGGCGTGGCGGAGATCGTCCGGCCGGGCGAGACCGGCATCCTGGTCGACCCGGCCGCCCCCGCCTCGCAGATGGCCGGGGCCTTGCTCGGCCTGATCGACTCGCCGCCGCTCCGTCGCGAGATGGCCGAGGCGGCCCGGTCGTACGCCCTGGGCCAGACCTGGGGCGCAATCATGGGCCGGCTCCGCGAGCGCTACCTGGCCGTGGCCGACCGTCCCGTGCCCGTCGTCGCTCCGGCCTTCTGAGCCGCGCGGGGCGGGGCCGTCGCCGACTCGAACGCGGCGAAGTGGTCGCGGGCGACCCAGAGGCCGACGCCGTCGGGCGATGTCACGCCCAGGCCGGGCAACGCCGACCGGAGGTAGCCTCGATCCAGGAACCGGCGGAGCGGCGGGAACGGCGGGTGGGCCGCCAGGACGAGCGCAGGGGGGTGGCCTTCGAGGTCGCGCATGATCCGCTCGACCCTCGGCCGGACGCGCGGGTGGTCCCGGTGGTGCCCCCGGGCGTAGTCTTCGAGCAGGGGGTCGGCGAAGAAGTGCCGGGTCGGGCAGTCGAGGCCGGAATAGATCAGGAGCGGGCTTTGCCAGCCCCAGACGTAGAGCGTCGGGCGGTCCCACGAGGCCGAGCGGCGGCCGATCTCCCGGCCCAGCGCCCGCAGGGCGATCCACTGCTGGCCCCCCTTGTAACGGGCCGTCAACTGCTCGGGCGGGACCAACAGGTAGTCGCGGACCTGAATCCGCGCGGTCTCGCCCTCCGCGGCCAGGAGGCCGAGCCCGGCCGCCGCGGCGAGCGTCGCCCGGCCAAGCTCCCGCGCCCGGATCGCCGGGCCGATCGCCGCCCCGGAGTCGGCCATCGCGACGGCCAGTGCCAGCGCCAGGCCGGGCGTCGGCAACAGGTAATAGTGCTGCCAGAACAGGCCCGGTAACGCGACCTGGACCCAGGCCGAGAGCGTCCAGGCCGCGACCAGCCGCCTCGCACGATCGGCCCCCCGCCCCACGACCATCCAGGCCAGCGCCGGGGCCGCGGCGAGCCAGGCCGGCCAACTCCCGGTCCCCCACCAGACCAGGTAATTCGTCCGGCCGAACGGCCAGGGGAGCTTGCCCAGCGGGTCGGAGTTGCCGACGATCCAGCGGAGCAGCTTCGGCGGCGCGTTCGGGTCGGCGACCTTGGCCGTCGCCAGCGCCGAGCCGTAGCCGACGATGTCCTCGAACGCATCGGCTCCCGCCCCCTGGAGCCAGAGCACGACCGCCGCGACCAGCCAGGGGGCCGCGAACCCCAGCGCCAGCGCCGCCAGATCCCGGAGCCTCGCCATCCCCCGATGGGCGTCTCCCCGGGCCCGCCGATCGACGAGGATCAGCGCCAGGGCATAGACCAACCCATGCAGGGCGGCCACCTGCTTGACCATGCTCGCGGCGGCGACGAAGGCCCCCGCGACGAACAGCCGGCGCCGCCCCGGCACCTCGAAGGCCCGGACGGTCGCGGCCAGCGAGGCGACGGCGAACAGGTTGAGGAAGTGCTCCATGTTCGCGCCATTGCCGAACAGATAGGGGTCGGTGCTCAGGAGGGCGTACAGCAGCGCCGCCAGGCAGGCGGCGGTCGGCCCCCGGAGCCGGAGGCCGATCCACCAGACCAGCGCGATCGTGGCCAGGACGTAGGGGATCGGCATCAGCCGGATCGTCAGCTCGTCGGCCCCGCCGACGGCGACGGCCAGGGTGTAGAGCCAGTAGCCGAGCGGCGGCTTGTTCTCGGAGAGGTCGCGGTACATGACCGAGCCGCGGGCCAGCCCCCGGCCGATGTAGGCATAGGCCGCCTCGTCGCAGTCGAGCGGCTCGGCCTCGCCGACGACGACGGGCCAGGGGGCGACGCCGAGCCGCTCGCGGACGGTCGGGCCGATCGTGTGCCCGCGCCACCAGAGGTCGAGCGCGAGGATCAGGAGCAGCCCGAGCTTCGCCCAAGCCGGGCTCGCCTTGGGATCGGTCATCGCGGGCCTCGCGGCAGGCGGTAGAGCCGGACCGGGAAGGCGAGGTCCGGCGGCGATCGGTGGATCTCGAGCCGCTCGACGAACCCGCAGGCGACCCGGAGCCGGTCGACCTGGGGGCCGTAGTATTCGGGGTCGAGGTTGGGCGGCGGCTCGAACGACCCCCAGAGGACGTGGGTCACGCCGTACTGGTCGATCGTCTCGGCGACCCGGTCGATCTCGTACCGGCTCAGGGCGATGGCCCGGGGCATCAGCACGGTCGTCCGGCCCGCGGCCAGGCGGAACTCCCAGGGGAAGAAGGACATGATCCGCGCGCCGGGCGGGACGAGGTCGGGGTGGTCGCGGGCCCATTCGCCCGCCTCGCGGAGCGCCGGCCAGTGCAACTGGTAGGGCTTGTTGAACCACGAGGCGTCGTAGGCCCAGGTCGGGTCGGCCCAGACCAGCGTGACCAGCGCCGAGGCCAGCCAGGGCCGGGCCTTCGCCGGCAGGGCGACCGCCCGCGACCAGTCGCGGAAGCCGGCGACGGCCGTCGGCAGCATCAGGGCGAACAGCGGCATGTAGTAGCGGCCGAGCTGCGTCACCTGGGTCACGTCGGCCACGTTGGCCAGCGTCCCGGCCGCGAACGCCAGCGCCAGCACGGCCGCCAGGCGGTCGAAGTCGCGGGCCTCGGCCCCGGGGGCCGACTCGCGGTCGGGGCGGATCAGGCGACGGGCGAAGGTCAAGACGGTCGGCAGGCCGAGGATCATCGTCGAGTAGGTCGCGATCAGGATCAGCGACTTGAACTTGACCCGGGCGATCTCCGGGGCGTTGGCCCGGGTGTAGAAGTCGGCCGCGCGGGGGACGCCGCGGGCGACGTGGTGGATCGTCCAGGAGAAGGTGTACTGGAAGTGCTTGGTGATCGTGTAGAACGGCTCGCCATAGACCCGGGTCGTCGCGATCGCCCAGGGCGCGATCACGGCCAGGAGCACCACGCCCCAGGCCACCAACGGGCCCCGGGCCCGCCGGCCATGCGCGACCAGCCCATACAGGCCCGTCGCCGCCATCAGGGCGAGCGTCGTGTGCCGGGCCAGGATCGCCAGCCCGCCGAGGGTTCCCGCCCCGATCGCCCAGAGCCAGGGTCGCCGGCACCGGTCGTCCCAGACCTCGGCCAGCGAGCCGACCGCCAGGACCGACGTGAGGCCGACCAGGCTCTCGCGCAGCTCGAAGCCGGCGTAGAGGGCGTGGACCGGGAGGACCGCCAGCAAGGCCATCGCCCCCAGGGCGACGTCACGGCCGAACCGGCGGCGGGCCACGAGGTACAGCGCCGGGAGGGTGAGGAGGTTGCAGACGAAGCTGAGCCCCTTCGCCGGCGCGAAGGTCCGCTCCAGGTCCGGGCCGGGCTCGATCCCGAGCAGGCGATAGGTCCCCGCCAGGGCGTAGGAGTAGAGCGGGGTCGCCCAGTCGTCGAGGGCGGGCCTGCCCTCCTTGATCGGCGGATAGTCGATGAAGAAGCTGTCGGCGTAGTGCTTGACCGGCCCCTCGCCGTGGAGGATCGACGTGGCGACCTCGACGTAGTGGCAGCTATCGCCGGAGACCAGCGGCAGGTTCCCCCCGGCGGTCCAGATCGCGGCGCGGATCGCGTAGGCGACGACGAACGCCGCCCACCAGCCTCGGCCGTGGCGGTCGAGCCTCGGCGAGGCGACCAGGCCGGCCGCCGCCAGCCCCAGGCCGACGGCCAGGTGCATCCGGACCAGGCCGAGCTGGCCGGGCCTCCGGAGCCGGTAGAGGACGGGGACCTCGAACCAGAGGTGCGCGACGGCGTCGAAGGCCCGGTCGACCCAGCCGGTCGAGCGGTCGAGCCAGGCGGCGACCACGAGGGCCGCGACCAGGCAGGCCCCCAGGGCGACCGGGCGCCGGGGGCTCGCGAGGGGCCGGTCGATGTCGGCCGTCGGTGGGGCCACGTCAGGGGCGGGTCGGCCGGAGCTTGGCCTCGCGTCGGGCCTTGAACTCGGTCCCGGGCTTCCACTCGGGGTAGCGATCCCCCTGCGCGACGCGGTGGCCGACGTCCATCAGCAATTGCATGTCCTGCACGGCGCCGGCGAGGTCCCAGTCGGGCTTCACCTCGTCGGTGACCTTGTGGTAATCCTTCTGGGTGTACTCGTCGCGGCGGGCCCGGCCGTAGCCGGCGGGCTTGCCGATGTAGTCGATCCCGGCCTTGGCGTTGAGCGCGGGGACGCCTTGCTTGGCGAACTCGAAGTGGTCGGAGCGGTAGAACGAGCCCTTCTCGGGCTCGGGGTCGCCGCCGACGGTCCGGTCCTGGGCCCGGGCGGCCTCGGCCAGGAGGTCGTCGAGCGTGGTGTTGCCGAGGCCGACGCTGACGATGTCGCGGGTCGGGCCCCAGAGGTTGATGACGTCCATGTTGAGGACGGCCAGGGCCTTCTCCAGCGGGTAGAGCGGCTTCGAGGCGTAGTGCTTCGACCCGAGCAGCCCCTTCTCCTCGGCCGTGACGGCGAGGAAGAGGATCGACCGCTTCGGCGGGGTCGGCAAGCGGGCGAACCCGCGGGCGATCTCCAGGAGGGCGGCGGTGCCCGAGGCGTTGTCGGCCGCGCCGTTGAAGATCTGGTCGCCGGTCAGGGCGGGGTCGCGGCCGAGGTGGTCCCAGTGGGCGGTGTACACGACGTGCTCGGCTTTGAGGGCCGGGTCGGACCCCTCGAGGCGGGCGACCACGTTCGCCGAGTCGACCCGGCGGACCTGGTTCTGGACCAGGAAGTCGGCCCGGGCGTCGAGGGGGACGGGCCGGAAGTCCTTGCGGCGGGCGGACTCCTTGAGCGCGTCGAAGTCGCGGCCGGCGGCCCGGAAGAGGGCCTTGGCCGTGTCGAGGGCGAGCCAGGCCTCGACGCCCGGCCGGCTCGCGTTGTCGTCGGCGGCCGGGAGGTCGAAGTTCTCGCGGCCGAAGCTCCCCACCACCACCGAGTACGGGTAGCCGGCCGGGCCGGTCTCGTGGACGATCAGGGCCGCCGCCGCCCCCTTCTCGGCGGCGATCTCGTACTTGTAAGTCCATCGGCCGTAGTACGTCATCGCCTTCCCCTTGAACAGGGAAGGGTCGAGCTGCGCAGGGTCGACGGGGTCGGGCACGGGCGGGTCGTTGATCAGCATGATGATCGTCTTGCCGCGGACGTCCACGCCCTTGTAGTCGTCCCAGCCGTACTCCGGGGCGACCACGCCATAACCGACGAAGACGACGTCCGAGCCGGCCACGCGCGTCTCGGGGACGAACCGCCGCGAGACGGCCGTCCAGGCGTCGGCCGACTTCAGCTCGATCGTCGCCCCCTGGCCGAGCCGGATCGACCCGGACGTCGCGATGGACTGGAAGCCGACGAGCGGGACGTCCTGGACATACCGGCCGTCGGGGTTGCCGGGCTTCAGGCCCAGGCCCCGGAACTGGTCGGTGAGGTAGGCGACGGTCTTCGCCTCGCCCGGCGTGCCCGGCCCTCGCCCCTCGAAGGCGTCGGAGGCCAGGATCTTGATGTGGTCCAGCACGGCCTCGCCGCGCAACGCCGCCCGGGCCGACGCGAGGTCGTCGCCCCGGGCCGGGACCGCGGTCGCGAGCACCAACGCCGCCAGGATCGCCCAACCTCGCCGATTCCACCCCATGCCCACCCCCAACGACGCCGCCCCGGTCCGACCCCGTCCGTCCCGCGAGTCACCAATGATACGGCCCCCGGCCCGCCGGGGCGACAGGCGACCGCCGGCCGATTCGCGTCATGTTCCCGATCGGCGAGGCCGGGAGGCCGGCGGGCCTTCGAACGCCGACGGCCCGCCGACCAAGCTGCGGTCGGCGGGCCGTCGGCTGATTGTCGCGGCTCGGGGGGCATCCCCGGGGGGCCGGGCCGGCTCAGTTGAAGCCGCCGTAGCCCCCGTAGAACGACGGGCCGGTGATGATCGGCGGGGCGATGATCGGCGCGGCGTAGGGCACCCCGTAACCGCCGCCGTAGAAGCCGCCGTAACCCCGGTTGTAGACCCGAGGCCCGTAGCCGCCGTAGCCGTAGCCGCCGTAGCCTCGGTTGTAGAACCCCGGGCGGTAGCCATAACCGCCGAAGCCGCGATTGTAGACGCCCGGCCCGTAGCCGAAGCCGCGGCCGTAGCCCCCGCCGCCGCGGTACTGGGCCGAGGCGGGCGAGCCGGCGAGCGAGACGATCGTCAACGCCAGGCAGAGCACGGCCAGTCGGGAGAAGGTCTTGCGGCGAGTCTTCGCTCTGATGTGCATCGTGATACCTTCCTCATCCGGACGCGCCAACGGGTGGTCCGGCGAATCGGGGAGAAGTCGCGGGAGACGCCCATGCGTCCCGGCGATTCTTTACAGATTCGCAAGCGACATGCCACCGGAATCCGACCCGGCTATAATGAAGGAGTCCGGGGGCGAGAAGGGCCGCCCCGGGACGCCGCCCGCCCGCCGAGGCCGGTCCGTCGCGGAGGTCGAATGCATCCGGGGGAGTCTGATCGGCTGAGCTGGGAGCTGGCCACCGAGTCGATCGTGGTCAAGATCCGCTGGTTCGGCATCCTGATGGGGGTCGGGCTGATCGAGGCGAGGTCGGGCCTGCACAACCCGCCGGCCGTCCGGGTCTTCCTGGCCCTCGGGGCCTGCTATGCGAGCCTAGACACGGTCTATTACCGGCTCGGCAAGGTCTTCCTCCGCCGCTGGCCGCTGTTCGTCTCGCTGATGGAATCGGTCTTCATCGGCCTGCTCTGCTTCAACGACACCCGGCTCCAGAGCCCGTTCCGCTGGTACTACCTGCTCTCGATCATCTGCTGCGCGGTCCGCTATCCCCGGCTCTTCGCCTGGACGACCTGCGGCCTGCACTGCCTGAGTTTCGCGGCGCTGGCCTGGTGGTTCGGGCTCGACCGCCCGGCCGCGGCGGCGGTCGCGGAGACGGTGGTGATCCTGGCGTGCGTGGCCTGGGCCAGCTCGTCGCTGGCCTCGGTCCTCCGCGCCACCGGCGCCCGGCTCGAAGGGCTCAACGTCGACCTCGAGCGGCATCGGGCCGAGCTGGAAGAGCGCGTCGCCGAGCGGACCGCGGCGCTCCGGGCGTCGCAGGCCCGGGTGATCCAGCAGGAGAAGATGGCCGCCTTCGGCCTCCTCGCCGCCGGGATCGCCCACGAGGTCGGCAACCCCCTGGCCGGGATCAGCTCCCTGATCCAGATGATCCGCCGCCGCGACCCCGACCGCTACGTCGACGACAAGCTCGCCCTGGCCGAATCCCAGCTCGGCCGGATCGGGCGGACCATCCGCGACCTCATCGACTACTCCCGGCCCGCCTCGACCCTCCGGTCCCGCGTCCGCCCCTCCGAGGTCGTCGACGAGGCCCTGGGGATCGCCAAATATTACCAGCGGACCAAGGAGCGGGCCATCACCACCGACGTCCCCCCCGACCTCCCGCCCTTCCGCGGCGTCCGCGACCACCTCACCCAGGTCGTGCTCAACCTCGTCCTCAACGCGATCGACGCCACGGGCAAGGGCGGGCGCATCCACCTCGAAGTCCGCCGGGAGGGGGACGCCGTCGTCCTGAGCGTCGAGGACGACGGCCGGGGGATCTCGCCCGGGGACCGCTCGCGGCTCTTCCAGCCCTACTTCACCACCAAGCCCCAGGGCACCGGCCTGGGCCTCTTCGTCAGCCGCCAGATCGTCGAGGAGATGGGCGGACGCCTGACCTTCCGCTCCGAGCCCGGCCGGGGGACTACCTTCCTGGTCCACCTCAACTCGGACCGGCCCGAGGCCACCGCCCCCCACGCCATCGCCTCCGCCCCCGTCACCGTCGCCGCCACCGCCGAGGAGGCCCGGAGATGAGCCGAGCCGCGACCAACCGCCCGGCCGCCGCGACCGCCGCGACCGCCGACCGGGGGCCTCGGGGGCGCGTCCTGGTCGTCGACGACGAGGACGTGATCGCCTCGACCTTGCAGGAGTTCCTCCAGGGGGAGGGCTATGAGGTCGCCGTCGCCGCCGACGCCCCCTCGGCCCTCGCCCTGGTCGAGCGGTTCGAGCCCGACCTGGCCCTCTGCGACGTCCAGCTCCCCGGCATGGACGGCCTCGAGCTGCTCGACCGGCTCCTCCGGGTCCGGCCCGAGATCCTCGTCCTGATCATCACCGCCTATGCCACCGTCGAGACCGCCGTGGCCGCCTTCCGCCGGGGGGCGCACGACTACCTGATGAAGCCGGTCCTCTTCGACGAGCTGCTGACCAAGCTCGACCGCCTGATGCGGTTCCGCCGGCTCACCCGCGAGAACCAGGCGCTCCGGCTCCAGCTCCACGCGCCGGTCGACATCGAGACCCTCGGCGGCGAGAGCCCGCCGATGCGCGAGGTCAAGACCCTGATCCGCAAGCTCGGACCGGGCCGGAGCAACGTCCTCATCACCGGCGAGTCCGGCACCGGCAAGGAGCTGGTCGCCCGCGCCCTCCACACCCAGGGGGCCGACCCCGAGGCCCCGTTCCTGGCCATCAACTGCGCGGCGATCCCCAACGACCTCCTGGAGAACCAGCTCTTCGGCCACGTCCGGGGGGCCTTCACCGGGGCCGACCGCGACCGCTCGGGCCTGTTCCTGGCCGCCGGGCGCGGCACGGTCTTCCTCGACGAGATCGGCGAGCTGCCGCAGGCGACCCAGGCCAAGCTCCTCCGGGCGATCGAGACCAAGGAGGTCCTGCCGGTCGGCGCCACCCGGAGCGAGCCCGTCGCCGCCCGGGTCGTCGCGGCCACCAACAAGGACCTGGAGGCCGAGGTCGCCGCCGGCCGGTTCCGCGCCGACCTGTTCTACCGGCTCAACGTCGTCTCGATCCACCTGCCCCCGTTGCGCGACCGCCGCGAGGACATCCCCGACCTCATCGCCGTCCTGCTCGACCGCCACGCCCGGATCCAGGGCAGGCGGGTCGACGGCCTCGACAACGCCGCGATCCGCCGACTCTGCGCCGCCCCCTGGAAGGGGAACATCCGCGAGCTGGGCAACGCCCTGGAACGCGCGGTGATCCTCGGCGAAGGGCCGACCCTGAACATCGCCGATTTCCCCGCCGAACTCGTCGCCGACCCGGGGCCCGACGACCCGACCGGCGACGACCTCCGCGCCGCCCTCGACCACTTCGAACGCCGGCACATCCGCCGCGTCCTCGACCGCTCCGGTGGCGACAAGCGTGAGGCCGCCCGCCGCCTCGGCCTCGGCCTCTCCTCGCTCTACCGCAAGCTCGAAGATTCCGCCCCCCGCGACGCCTGATACGGAACCCGGTCATCTTGTTCGGAATCTCAGATTGCAGATTTCGAGATTGCAAACCATTTCAGGGCTTCGTTTTGCAATCGGGGATTTGGGATCTGGAATGGCGAACTCTTCCACCGTGCTTCGTATGATCTCCGCCCGCCTCTCGTCGCGACGCCTGAGAATTTTGGTGTACGGTTGACAACTTAGGCCGCGCGTGGCATATTAGCCCCGCCGTGAGGGGAATTGTCGGATCAAGAGACATCGAGGTGCGACCCATGGGAGCCCCGTACGTCCTGACCGTACTCTCGGAAGACGGATACCAGGTCTTCTCAGCGTTGCATCGGCAGTTCGAGACGCTCGAGCAGGCGATCGCCGGGGCGAGGGACGACTACCTCCGCCGCTACGGCGGGAGCCCCGCGTTCCGGGTCTACCATGCCGACGGGGGCGACCCCGGCTATCGCCACATCCTGATCGAGGCCTGCTTCGACGAATCCAAGCGGCGCTCCTTCGTCGCGCTCTACAAGGTCTTGCAGGAACTCGAACCCGTCCCGGCCGGGCGGCCCGACGCCTGGCAGTCCGTGCTCTCGTGCGGCCGGCGGCTGCTGAGGTGGCTCTCGACGGTCGGCCAATTCCTGTCGAGGCCCAATCGGCTGAAGGCCGCGACCGGATGCGCCTGAGGGCGGGCGGGCCGTCGGGCGCGGCTGGCGGACGGGACTCGCGACGAGGGGGAGAGGGGCGGCGCCGTCGCCCGCTCCTACCGCTCGAAGCCTCGATCGACGATCGGGGCCCCTTCGTCGCGAGGCCGGGGCGATATCGCCTCGATGGCCAGGAGCCCGAGGTTCGCGGCCCACTGGGCGGTGCTCAGGATCAGGTAGAACTCGTGGACCGGGCGGAACGCGGCCAGGCTACCCCCGGCGTCGAGCCGCGCACCCAGGTGGCGATGCAGGGCGATCAGGGCGAGGAGCAGGGCGGTCGTCGCGGCCAGGAGGCCGATCCGAGTCCACCCCCGCCAACCTTCCCGACCCTCCCGATCGCCCGCGACCCGGAGCCACCCCAGCGCCACCGCCGCGACGCCGATCGCGTTGAGCACGAAGCTGACCCGGCGGCTGATCTCGCCCGTCTCCATCCCCCCGAGGGCCTCGTGCAGGTCGGGCACGACCACGGCGGCGTAGAACGTGAACCCGCCGAACCAGACCGCGAAGGCGACCGAGGTCAGCGAGCGGACGGCGAACGAGCCGACGGCCCGCAGAGGTCGGGATCGGCTCGCGTTCACCGACTTCGGGAGGACTCGATGCATGAGGCGATCATCCCCGAATCCGCACGACATCTCGACCGCCGGGACCGCGGGCCGCGTCAGACTTCGAGGATCTCCGCCGACTTCTTCTCGGCCGACTCGTTGACCTTGGCCTCGAACCGCTTGGTCAGCGCCTGGATCTCCTCCTTGCAGCGCTCCAGGTCGTCCTCGGTCATGGTCTTGTCGGTCAGCTCCTTGTCGCCCGACTTGTTGGCGTCGCGGCGGATGTTCCGGATCGAGATCCGGGCCTCCTCGGCGAGGTCCTTGACGCGGTTGGACAGCTTCTTGCGCTGCTCGACGGAGAGGGAGGGGACGTTGAGGCGGATGACCTTGTTGTCCGAGTTCGGCGTGAGGCCGAGGTCGCTGGCCTGGATCGCCTTGACGATGTCGCCGATGGCCGTCTGGTCGAACGGGCGGATGAGGATCTGCTGGGGCTCGGGCGTGCTCAGGTTGGCCAGTTGCTTGAGCGGGGTGGGGGAGCCGTAATATTCGACCCGGATCGAGTCGACCAGGCCGGTATTGGCGCGGCCGGTCCGGACCCCCTTGAGCTGGTCGGCCAGCAGCGCGATGCTCTTCTCCATCCGCTCCTCGGCCTCGAACGCGATCTCTTCACTGCTCATCGGGACACCTCGCGGGCGGGCTTCTTCGGTCGATCGGATCGGATCGGGCGACCGACCCCGGGCCAGCTTACCAGAACGGGACGGCGGACCGCACGATCCCCGCCTCAGGCCAGGTTGGCCGGCCGAGGGCGGGGCTTGGCGGCGACCCAGGTGCCGATCGGCTCGCCGGCGATGGCCCGCTCGATGTTGCCTTCCTTCTTGAAGTTGAACACGAGGATCGGCAACGAGTTGTCGACGCACATGCCGATGGCGGTCATGTCCATGATCTTGAGGTCGTCGCGGAGGACCTGCTCGGGCGTGAGGTGCTCGTAGCGGATGGCGTGGGGGTTCTTCTCGGGGTCGGCCGAGTAGACGCCGTCGACCCGGGTGGCCTTCAGCAAGACCTCGACGCCCAGCTCCTTGCCCCGGAGCGCCGCGGCGGTGTCGGTCGTCACGAAGGGGCTGCCGGTGCCGGTGGCCAGGATGATGACCCGGCCCCGGGCCAGGTGGGTCATGGCCCGGCGGCGGATGAACGGCTCGGCGACCTCGTCCATCCGGATCGTGGTCATCAGGCGGGTCTCGCAGCCCATCTTCTCGAGGGCATCCTGGAGGGCCAGGCCGTTGATGACGGTGGCCGTCATCCCCATGTAGTGGGCGGTGGCCTCCTGGATCACGTCGTTGCCGCGGAGCGAGGCCCCGCGGAGGATGTTGCCGCCGCCGACGACGATGGCGATCTGGACGCCTCGCGAGGCGACCCGGGCCGCCTGGCCGGCGACCCGGCTGACCTCCTCGACGCTGATCCCCCCCTCGCCGGGCCGGCAGAAGCTCTCGCCGGAGAGCTTGAGCAAGATCCGCCCGAAAACCGGGGGGCCGAAGGGATACGCGACGTCCATCGGGGGGCTCCAGCGGCGGGTCTTCGGTCTCGGGCCGGATCGGGTCGGACAGCCCCGATCTCGGGGCCACGGTTCGCGGCCCTTCGAGATCGGGATTCGGGGGACGGTCGTCCCGGCGGCGGGCGACTCAAGCCTCGGCGTCGGTCCCGTCGGCCTTGGCGGACTCGCCGACGAGGAACCGGGCGAACCGGGAGACCGAGATGTTCTCGCCGACGCGGGCGTTGACCTCGGTCATGACCTCGCGGACGGTCTTGGTCGAGTCCTTGACGAACACCTGATCGAGCAGGACGCTCTCGCCATACCAGGAGTTGATCTTCCCCTCGGCGATCTTGGCCCGGATCGGCTCCGGCTTGTCCTCGGCCTGCTTGAGGAAGATCCGCCGCTGCTCCTCGACCACGGCCTGGTCCATGTCCTCGCGGCGGACGCAGAGCGGGTTGGAGGCGACGACGTGGAGGGCCAGGTCCTTGGCGAACTGGCGGAACTCGTCGTTGCGGGCGACGAAGTCGGTCTCGCAGTTGACCTCGACCAGCGCCCCCGACTTGCCGTCGTGGTGGATGTAGACTTCGACCCGGCCCGCCGTGGCGGCGCGGCCGGCGCGCTTGGCGGCGTTGGCCTTGCCGCGCTCCTGGGCCAGGGTCATGGCCTTCTTCAGGTCGCCCTCGGCTTCCGTCAAGAGCGCCTTGCACTCCATGAGGCCCAGCCCGGTCGTCTTGCGGAACTCGTTGACAGCCTGAGCCGTGATCGCGGCCATCGGCGATTCTCCTTCACTTGCCGTTCGATACTCGTTCGATCAGTCATCGGATGGGTGGATTGCGAGCCCCGCAGGGCCGGCGATGGCCCCTGGGGCTCCGGGTCGATCCGGCCGGCTCGACCCGGCCCGGAGGGGGCCGGGTCGCGGTCGGTTCACTCGGCGGGCTTGGCCGAGGGGGGCGTGTCGGTCTCGCCGTGCGAGCCGGGGATGGCGGCGTCGACCGCCGGGACGGCCGTCGAGGGCACGTCGGTCGCCGCGTCCATCTGGGTGGGAGTCATCGTGGCCGTGGCCGAGGTCTCGGCCGCCGGGCCCTGGGTCGCCGGGGCGGGGACCTGGGGCGGGACGGGAGCCTGGGGCGTGGCCTGCGCCGGGGCGGGGGCCGGGCCGCGGGAGCCGCTGCGCTGGACGCCCTGATTCGGGCCGCCTCGGCCGCCGCCGCCGAAGCCACCACCGCCACCGCGACGGTTGTCGCGACGGTCGCCGCCGCGACGGTCGCCGGGGCCGCCGCGGTCGTTGTCCTCGCGGGGCGGGGGCATGTCGGGGGCGGTCGCCTTGCCCTCGATGATCGACTCGATCAGCCGCTTCACGACCAGCTCGATCGACCGCATGCTGTCGTCGTTGCCCGGGATCGGCAGGTCGATGAGGTCGGGGTCGCAGTCGGTGTCGAGCAGGGCGACGACCTTGATGCCCAGCTTCCGGGCCTCCTTGACCGCGATGTGCTCGCGGTGCGGGTCGATGATCAGGAGCGCCTCGGGCAGGCGGGTCATGCTCCGGATGCCGGAGAGGTTCCGCTCGATCTTCTTCCGCTCGCGGGTGAGCGTCGAGATCATCTTCTTGCCGTAGCTGAGCGCCTGCTCGCCGTCGAGGATCGTCTCCAGCTCCTCCAGGCGTTCGAGCCGGCTGCGGATCGTCCGGAAGTTGGTCAGCGTGCCGCCCAGCCAGCGCTCGGTCACGTACGGCATCCCGGCGCGGGTGCACTCCTCGACGATCGTCTCGGCGGCCTGCCGCTTGGTCCCCACGAAGAGGATCAGGCCGTTCTGCGAGGCGACGCGATTGAAGTACTTCGACGCGCGGAGCAGGCCGCGGACCGTCTCCTTCAAGTCGATGATGTGGATCAGGTTGCGCTTGGTGTAGATGTACGGCTTCATCTTCGGGTTCCACCGGCTCGCCCGGTGTCCGAAGTGCACGCCTGCGTCGATCAGATCTTTGACCGCGAGTGCCACGAAGTTCCCCTTTGACCCGACCGAGACATTCCAGGCCGAAGCCCCAAGGCGGCGAGCCCCGGGCGGCCTTGCTAGGGCCATCGAAACCGTCGGAAAAACGAAGCCACAGTGTACCCGTCCCGAGGGGGCCGCGTCAAACCCTCGGGACGGGGCGGACCGGTGGTAAGGCTCCACGCAGATCACCTAATCCATCGCCTTCGCGACCTCTTGTCGGGTGGATTTCATCGACCCCACAAAACCAGACGATCCCGATCAGAGCGACCTGGTAGGGAGACGGATCGCATTGTCTATTTTACCTAAATAATCTATATTAACTCAGCACCCCATCACGAGGAGGCAACCGCCATGTCCATCCGCGACTTCCTCCTGAGTCGTTCGGTTCGTTTTGAAATCCTGCTCCACCGACCCGCGCATTCCGCGACCCACCTGGCCGGGAGCGTCCACGTCCCCGGGCGTTCGGTGGCCAAGGCGGTCCTGATCCGGGCGGGGGCGGGCTATGCCCTGGCGGTCCTCCCGGCGACGCACCGGGTCGACACGGCGAGGCTGGCGGAGGTCCTGGGCGTCGGCGACGTCGAGATCGCGACGGAGCCCGAGGTCGAGGCCGTCTTCGCCGATTGCGAGCCCGGCGCCTTGCCGCCGTTCGGCCGGCTCTACGGCCTGACCACGATCGTCGACACCAGCCTGGCCGCCGGGTCGGAAATCGTCTTCGTGGCCAACACCCGGCACGAGGGCGTCCGGATGCGGTTCAAGGACTACGAGGCGATCGAGGTCCCGTTGCGGGCCCGTTTCGCGACGGCGACTGCGATCAAGCGGCCCCGGGAGCAGCGGCGTCGGGCGGGCTGATCCGAGGTCGAATCCCCCGGGATCGGGGGGTGGCGTCCGTCCGGCCGATCTCCTACGATGCCCGGGCACGCGCTTCCACCTCTCCGGTGGGCCCGTCCGCGGCCGGTCACGAGCCCCGGCGGACCCTCACCTCTCAACGGAGCCTTCTTTCATGTCGAAGAGTGATCGCGCGGCCGGCCTGGCCGTGCTGGCCTGGGTCCTGGGCCTCGGCGGGGGCCGAGCCGAGGCCAGCTTCACCGGCTTCGGCGACGGGACCAACTTCACGCTCAACGCGATCAACCCCGGCACCGGCGCGCCGACGATCAGCGGCGGCGTCCTGACGCTGACCGACGGCTCCGGGAGCGAGACCCGGAGCACCTTCGACAACACCGCCCAGGACATTCGCCGCTTCAGCGCCCAGTTCACCTATCAGGACGTGGGCGGTGGCGGCGCGGATGGGGTCGGCTTCGTCATCCAGAACACCGCGGCCGGCGTCCACGCGGGCGGGATCGGCGGTCAATCCCTCGGCTACGGGGGGCTCACGCAGAGCGTCGGGGTCCTCCTGAGCCTCTTGAACCCCTCGCCGGGGACCGGCCTGGGCGAGAACGGCTCGGTCACCTCCTTCGGCCCATCCGGGGACGTCCCCCCCAACAGCGGCCACGCCATCCAGGTCAACCTCGCCTACGACGGGACGAGGCTGACCGAGACATTGCTCGACCTGACGACTTCGAAGACGTTCTCGACCTCGTTCCTGGTGAATATCGCCGGCGACACCAGGTCGAACACCGCCTTCGTCGGCTTCACCGGGGCGACGGGTGCCGGCGTCTCGACCCAGCGGATCAGCGACTTGACCTTCAACAACGACGCGACGGTGCCGGAGCCGGCTAGCCTCGTCCTGCTGGGCGTCGGGCTCGTCGGCGTCGCGGCCCTCGCCCGCCGACGCGAGCCTCGGCGTCCGATCGGCCGTTGAGGGCCGACGCTCGCCCTCAGCTCCCCCCGGCCGCGCCGTCCGCGACCATCCCCGCCGCGTCCTCGGGCGCGAAGCCGCGGCGGAGGGTGTTCTCGGTGACGGCCCGGGTCAGGAGGAACTCGCCGAGGTACTCGGCGCCGCCGGCCTTGGAGCCGCCGATCCCGGAGAGCTTGAAGCCGCCGAAGGGCTGGCGGTCGACGAGGGCGCCGGTGATCGGGCGGTTGATGTAGACGTTGCCGACCCGGAGCGAGCACCGGACGCGGTCGATGTGGGCGGGGCTCCGCGAGTAGAGGCCGCCGGTGAGGGCGTAGGGGGTGGCGTCGCTGATCCGGAGGGCGTCGTCGAGGTCGTCGGCCCGGATCACGGCGAGGATCGGGCCGAAGATCTCCTCCTGGGCGACCCGAGCCCCGGGCGCGACGTCGGCGACGATCAGCGGGCCGACGTAGTGGCCCCGATCGGCGAGTGGGCCGGGGTCGGCGGCGTGGATGATCCGGCCTTCGCGGGCGGCGACCTTGGCGTATTGTAAGACCCGATCGCGGGCGTCGGCGTCGATCAGGGGGCCGACGACGGTCTCGGGGTCTTCGGGCGGGCCGACGACCACGGCGCGGGCGGCCTCGGCCAGCCGGGCGACGAAGGCGTCGTAGACGCCGGCGAGCACGATCGCCCGCGAGCAGGCCGAGCACTTCTGGCCGCCGTAGCCGAAGGCGGACTGGATCACGCCGACGACCGCCTCGTCGAGGTCGGCGTCGTCGTCGACGATGATCGCGTTCTTGCCGCCCATCTCGGCGATCACCCGCTTGACGTGGTCCTGGCCCGCGCGCGGCTCGGCCGACCGGCGGTTGATCTCCAGGCCGACCTGCTTCGAGCCGGTGAAGGCGATCAGGTCGACGCGGGGGTCGTCGACCAACGCCTGGCCGACCTCCTCGCCCCGGCCCGGCAGGTAGTGGAGGACACCCGGGGGGAGGCCGGCCTCGCGGAAGGCGTCGAAGAGCCGGCGGGCGATGACCGGCGACTGCTCGGCGGGCTTGAGGACCACGGTGTTGCCCGCGACCAGGGCGGCGGCGACCATCCCCATCGGGATCGCCAGGGGGAAGTTCCAGGGGGGGATGACGACGACCACGCCGCGGGGGATTCGCTCGATGGCGTTGGTCTCGCCGGGGACGTCGCGGTGCGTGGGCTCGCCCAGGCGGATCATCTCGCGGGCGTAGAACTCGCAGAAGTCGACCGCCTCGGCGACGTCGCCGTCGGCCTCGCGCCAGGGCTTGCCGCACTCGAAGACCTCGATCGCGGCGAGCCCGAAGCGGTCGCGCCTCAGGATCGAGGCGACGCGGAGCAGGACCTCGGCCCGGTCGCGGACGGGGGTGGTCGACCAACCTTCGAAGGCCCGACGGGCGGCGGCGACGGCGTGGTCGGCCTCGCGAGGGCCGGCGGCCCGGCTCTCGCTGAACCGGAGCGAACCGTCGCCCGGCGCGTGGACGGCGAGCATCCCGGACCCGTCGGACTCGGTGCCGTCGATCGCGATCGGGCAGCGATACGGGCCCTCTTGCAGCTCGCGGCGGACGGCGTCGAGGGCCTCGGTCATCGAGGCCCGGGCCTCGGGGCGGGTGAAGTCGGTGAGGGGCTCGTTGGCGAAGGCGGGGAGCACGGCCGCCGCCGGCCTGGGGGCGGCCCGACGTTTCAGGGTCCACATGGCACCGACCTCCTCGGGGTCGCGGAGCAGTTCGTCGACCTCGGCCCGGCCGGCGAAGCTGGCCTTGAGGAACGACTCGTTCGAGGTGTTTTCCAGGAGCCGGCGGACCAGGTACGCCATCCCCGGGAGCATCGCGCCGTAAGGGGTGTAGACGCGGACCCGACGGCCGCGACGGACCAGGGCCCGCTCGATCGGCTCGCCCATCCCGTGGAGCATCTGGACCTCGTAGGCATCGCCCGGCACGCCGAGGGCCTCGGCCGTCGCCATCGCGTGGGCCAGGCTGCGGATGTTGTGGCTGCCCAGGGCGGGGCGGAGCCGCTCGTGGTTGGCCATCAGGAACCGAGCACAGCGCTCGAAACTGGCGTCGCTCTCCCACTTCCGGAGGTAGACCGGGACCGGCCAGCCGAGCTGGCGGGCGTGGAGGACCTCGTAGTCCCAGTACGCCCCCTTGACCAGCCGGACCGTCACCGGCGTGCCGCGCCCGCGCACCCAGGCTTCGAGCCGGCGGAGGTCCGCCTCGGCCTCGGGCAGGTAGGCCTGGCAGACGATCCCGACGTCGGCCCAGTCACGGAATTCGGGCTCGGTCATGACCGCGCGGAAGATGGCGTAGGTCAGGTCCTTGTGGGCGTACTGCTCCATGTCGACGTTGACGAACGCCCCGTTCTCGCGGGCGACGCGGAGGATCGGCCGGAGCCGATCGGCCACCCGGCGGGCGGTCGAGTCGGCATAGAGGGCGTCGAACCGGGGCGTGAGGCTGGTCAGCTTGAGCGAGAGGTTCACGCGCGGGACCGGGCCGGAGGCCGAGCGGTCGAGCCGGGGCTCCTCGGGCTCGGCGGCCAGCCGAGGGCCGAGCCCGCGGAGCAGCTCGACGCAGGTCTGCTGGTACGCCTCGGCCTCGCCGTCGCCGATGACGGCCTCGCCGAGCAGGTCGGCGGTGAAGCCGACGCCGCGGCGGCGGAGGGCCTGGACCGTCACGAACGCCTCGGCCGGGGTCGAGCCGGCGATGAAGCGGCGGGCCATGTGGGTGGCCGAGGCCCGCGCGATCGCGGCCAGCCACTCCCCCCGGAGCGAGCCGACCGGGGCCAGGCCGACGCCGAGGTTCATGAACCGGGGGACGGCCTCGCCCGCCTGGTCGAGGTACTCGCGGAGGTGGCGGCCGACCGACTCGGCCGAGGTCAGCGAGGGCAGGGCGTCGATGAACCGGAAGAGCTGGACCTTGACCCGGGCGTCGCCCATCGTCAGGGCCATCATCCGGTCATCCCACCAGCCCCGTCTGAGGGGAGAAGCCCCTCGGCCGACCTCGGCGAACAGGCTCCGGCCGATCGCGATGGCCCGCCGGTCGACCTCGGCGGCGTCGGGGGCCCGCTTCCGCCCGGCCAGGATCGTGGTCATCTTGCCTGCCCCCTTGCTCGCCCCACGGGTCTCGCCGGTCGGTCCGGCTTCCCTCCCATGATAATCCTACGACGACCGGATCTTGAAGGTTCCCGCGTTGATCGTGATCGCTCTCCTCGCCAACCCCATCGGATTCGCTATCCTGTAGGGTGGATGAAATCCACCAAGGGTTCGGGCCAGACCGAAGGATTGGTGGATTGCATCCACCCGACAAGGGATGGTCACCAATCTGCTGAACCGGCGACTTTGCGAAAATCCGCCGGTTCGGGGGTCGCCGCTTGACGGACCGCCTGTTTGAGGGGTACATTTCGGTCATCATAATTCGGTGCGCATCTTATCCAGAGTGGCTGAGGGACGGGCCCTACGACGCCACAGCAACCGGTTCGCCATCTCGGCGGATGCTGGTGCTAACTCCTGCCCTGTAGCTTGCGGCAATCTTCGCCCGTGAGCTGATGGGACAGATAAGATGGACTGAGACGGTCGCGCCTTCGCGTATCCGTCACCAGCCCTGCCTTATTCCCACCCCACCCGTCCTTCCAGACCGAACTCTCGATGAGTCCTGGCGCACCCCGGGCGGCGAGCCCTTTCGCCTCGCCGTCCGATCCGTGTCCCGGCCCGCGATCCCCTCGCCGCGAAGCGAGGTCCATCGGGGGCGTCGTCGGGGGAATCGCCGGTGTCCGAAGAACTCACGCTCGGCCTGAAGTGTCGACTCTGCGGCAAGCTCTACCCCAAGACCGAAGCCCTCAACTTCTGCACCGATGACTTCGGGCCGCTCGAGGTCGTCTACGATTACGACGCCATCGGCCGGTCCCTCGACCGCGAGACGATCCGCTCGCGCCCCCACAACATGTGGCGATATCGGGAACTCCTGCCGATCGACGGGCCGCCCACCGTCGGCCTCCACGTCGGCGGGACCCCGCTGATCCGGGCCGACCGCCTGGCCAAGGCCCTAGGCGTGGCCGAGCTTTACATCAAGAACGACGCGGTGAACCACCCGACGCTGTCGTTCAAGGACCGCGTCGTCGCCGTCGCGCTCTCGAAGGCGGTCGAGCTGGGCTATCAGACCGTGGGCTGCGCCTCGACCGGCAACCTCGCCGGGAGCGTGGCGGCCAACGCGGCGGCGGCCGGCCTCGACGCCTACGTCCTGATCCCCGACAACCTCGAGGCCGGCAAGGTCCTCGGGGCGAGCATCTACGGCGCGAAGGTCATCGCCATCAAGGGCAACTACGACCACGTCAACCGGCTCTGCTCGCAGATCGCCTTCAAGTTCGGCTGGGGCTTCGTCAACGTCAACCTCCGGCCGTTCTACGCCGAGGGGTCGAAGACGATGGGCTTCGAGATCGCCGAGGACATGGGCTGGCGGGCCCCCGACCACGTCGTCGCCCCGATGGCCGGCGGCAGCCTGATCGGCAAGATCCACAAGGCGTTCGGCGAGTTCGCCCGGCTCGGCTTCATCGACGGCCCGATCACCACCAAGATGTTCGGCGCCCAGGCGACCGGGTGCAACCCGATCGCGTATATGGTCAAGTCCGACGCCCTGAAGGTCCGCCCCGTGCGCGACCCCCAGACCATCGCCAAGAGCCTGGCCATCGGCGACCCCGCCGACGGCTACTTCGCCTCCAAGCTGATCCGCGACACCGGCGGCTGGTCCGAGGACGTCGACGACGACGCGATCGTCGACGCCATGAAGCTCCTGGGCGAGACCGAGGGGATCTTCGCCGAGACCGCCGGCGGCGTCACCCTGGCCGTCACCCAGAAGCTGATCCGGCAGGGCAAGATCGACCGCGACGGCTCGACCGTGATCTGCATCACCGGCAACGGCCTGAAGACCCAGGAAGCCCTCCACGGCAAGGTTGCCAAGCCCGCCGTGATCAAGCCGAGCCTCGCCGAGTTCGAGGCCCTGATGGGCCTGGAGGCGGCCGAGCTGGTCGGCGCCTGAGTGGCCCGCGTCCCCTCGAAACCGGCGGTGGGCGGGGCGGTCATGATTCGATTCCAACGGATTTCGATCGCCCTGCTCGTCGCCTATGCCGCCTCGATGACGCTGATCGCCGGCCAGCGATCGATCGAGGCGTGGTTCTACGGCCGGATGTTCCACGACGTGGTCGATCGGGGTGCCTCGCCCGAAGCCCCGAGATCCGGGCACATGCTGTCGCATGCCCGCGATTTCGGGCTGCCGAGGACCGTCGTGGAAGACTGGTCCCTCTGGCTCGCCGACCTCCGAGCACCCCTGGTGGTGCCGTTGGTCGCCCTGTTTTTCCTGATCGCCCTGGGCTTCGCCCTGATCCCGCCGCCCCGGCCACCGGACCTCGACAAGGAATGAGACCATGCCCGTCGTGAGAATCCCCACCCCGCTCCGCCCCCATGCCGGCGGGCTCGACAGCGTCGAGGCCGCGGGCTCGACCGTCGGCGAGGTCCTCGGCCAGGTCTTCGAGGCCCATCCGGGGCTCAAGGAGCGGATCTTCGACGGCGGCGAGCTGCGCCGGTTCGTCAACGTGTATGTTAACAACGAAGATATCCGCTACCTCGAAGACCTCGAGACCAAGGTTGAGCCCAAGGACGAGGTCAGCATCATCCCGGCCGTCGCGGGCGGCTGAGCGGGGCGGAATCATCAGAAGGAAGGTCATGGAGAAGAACAGCGTGGGCGACGGTCCCGACCCCCTCGACCGCTACAGCCGTCAGGTCCGGTTCCCGGCCCTGGGCGAGGCCGGGCAGAAGAAGTTGATGTCTTCCCGCGTGACGATCTGCGGGTGCGGGGCGCTCGGGACGGTGCTGGCGAACCACCTGGTCCGCGCCGGGGTCGGGTTCGTCCGGATCGTGGACCGCGACTTCATCGAGACCCACAACCTCCAGCGGCAGATCCTCTTCGACGAGGCCGACGTCGCCGCCAACCTGCCCAAGGCCGAGGCCGCGGCGCGGAAGCTCCGGGCGATCAACTCGGCGGTGACGATCGAGCCGGTCGTCACCGACATCGACCACACCAACATCCTCGACCTGGTCGGCGACGCCGACCTGATCCTCGACGGCACCGACAACTTCGAGACCCGCTACCTGATCAACGACGCCGCGGTGAAGCTGGGCAAGCCCTGGATCTTCGGCGGCGTGATCGGCAGCGAGGGCCAGACGATGACGATCCGGCCGGGCATCACCCCCTGCCTCCGCTGCCTGATCGAGGACAGCCCGCCGCCCGGCCTGACCCCCACCTGCGAGACCGCCGGCGTGCTCGGCCCGGCCGTCGCCGTGATCGCCTCGTTCGAGGCCGTCGAGGCCATCAAGCTGCTCAGCGGGGCGTATGATGCCCTGAACGTCGAGCTGATCATGGTCGACGTCTGGGACTGGACCTTCCGCCGCCTGAAGGTCGCCGCCCTGCTCGGCAAGGTCGACTGCCCCTGCTGCCGGCGCCACGAGTACGAATGGCTCGCCGGCGACCTCGGCTCGCACACCACCACCCTCTGCGGCCGGAACGCCGTCCAGGTCGCCGCGAGGAGGCCCGAGCCGCTCGACTTCGCCGAGATGGCCCGCCGCCTCGCCACCGTCGGCGAGGTCCGCCACAACGCCTTCATGCTCCGCTTCGCCGCCGAAGGCCACGAGTTCACCGTGTTCCCCGACGGCCGGGCGATCATCAAGGGGACCAACGACATCGCCAAGGCCCGGTCGCTCTACTCGCAATTCGTGGGGAGCTGAGCGGGAAAAATGGGTGATGGGTGATAGGAGGCTCTTTTTGAAGTACCGGAGGTTCGAGGAGCTTCCCGCCTGGAATGCGGCGATCGAGCTGGCGGTGGGTGTGTTCGGTTTGTCGGGGATCGGATGTCTCCAGGTTTACGGGAGCCTCCGCAACCAGATCGAGCGTGCTGCGGTTTCGGTCTCGAACAACATCGCCGAGGGGTTCGAGCGGGGGACCCGCGGAGAGTTGCTGAGCTTCCTCTGCATCCATATGGGAAGGCTCCCGGGGCTGTCCGACTGGAGTCGCGAGATCCTGGATCTGAAGGGCCTCTCGGCGAACATCACCCATCAACTGAACGCTTGGCTCGATGCGCTCAAGAGCAGCGAGGGCGTCGCTCCTCGCCACAAATCGCAAGAAACCCGCCGCGTTGCCGATACCGTCCGCAAGCGAGACGAATTCTTGGAGCACCTGAGACAAGTTCCGCAGCAAGCCCGCCCGGAGAACGATTCCCGTCCACCCGATGTCGACCCGCCCGGCGGATGACCCATCACCGATCACCGATCACCCATCACCCATTCCGTCGAAACGCCGTCTGGCAGGACCTCGCCCGATGATCTACCTCGACAACGCCGCCACCAGCTTCCCCAAGCCCGAGCCGGTCTATCTCGCCCTCGACGCCTTCGCCCGGACCAGCCTGGCGAACCCGGGCCGGGCGGGGCACCGGATGGCGATGGCGGCGGAGCGGACCCTGGACGACGCCCGCCATGCGCTCAACCAGTTCTTCCGGGGCGAGGGCGTGGAGCGGTGGATCTTCACCCATAATTGCACCGACGGCCTGAACATCGCCATCAAGGGGCTGCTCAAGCCCGGCGATCACGTCATCACCTCCGACCTGGAGCATAACTCGGTCAGCCGGCCGCTCCGGAAGCTGGAGCAGGACGGCGTGATCACCCTGACCCGGCTCGCCTCGCACGAGGGATATCTCAACCCCGAGGACGTCCGCCGGGCCCTCACCCCGAAGACGGCGATGGTGGCCCTGACGCACGCCTCGAACGTCATCGGCACCGTCCAGCCGGTCGAGGCGATCGCGCGGATCGTCCGCGAAGGCTCGGACGCCTTGTTCCTGGTCGACGCGGCGCAGTCGGCGGGCGTGGTGCCGATCGACCTCAAGGCCACGCCGATCGACCTGCTCGCCTTCCCCGGCCACAAGGCCCTGTACGGCCCGACGGGGACCGGGGCCCTCTACGTCGGCCCCCGGGCCAGGCCGAATGCCTGGCGCGAGGGGGGGACCGGCGGCGACTCGTCGAGCGAGACCCAGCCGCAGCAGCTCCCCTATCTCCTCGAAGGCGGGACGCCCAACGTCCTGGGCGTCGCCGGCCTGGCCGCCGGGATCGCCTGGGTCGCCGAGCGGGGGGTCGAGGCGAGCCGGCGGCACGAGGTCGACCTGCTCCAGAAGGTGGTCGACTGGGTCGAGGCCGCCGACGGCTGGCTCTACGCCGGCCGATGGGAGCCCGCCACTCACGTCGGAGCGCTCTCGCTGATCGTCCCGGAGGGGATCAGCCCCCAGGAACTAGGCGGCATCCTCGACGGCTCCTTCGACATCGCCGTCCGCCCCGGCCTGCACTGCTCGCCCTACGCCCACAAGGCCCTCGGCACCTTCCCCGACGGGACCCTCCGCCTCAGCCCCGGCCCCTTCACGACCGAGGCCGAGATCGACACGTTCCTCGGGGCCCTGGCCGAGATCACCGCCGGGGTTCTCTGATCGGTCGGGGCACTGCCGACACCCGACCCTCAGCCCTCCGGCTCCGCGACCGGCGAACTCGGCCCGGCCCGGAGCAGGGCGACCATCTCGGGCGAGACCCGGAGTCGTTTGACCAGGACCTTCGTGGTCGACTCCGTCTTCCCCTTCCTCACCTTGTCGACACGATGCCAGACGTCGCCGAACGCCTGTTCGCAGCCGGGGCAGGCGTGCAAGGTCGCCCCGGCCGCGGAGGTACCGTCGCCTTCTCCGGCCGGTCGGTCGCGCAGGGAAGCGACCGCCGCCGTGTCGTCGATCCGGACGGCCTCGGCGAGCGGCCCGGCGGATTCGCCCGCCAGGGTGAGCCGGCCGGGCTCCTTGACGCACCAGTCGCCGCACTCCTCGCAGAATGGCTCCGAGGCCCGGCTCCCCGCCATCGCCGCGGCCAGGCCCGCCACGCACAGGGCCTCGCAGCCCCAGAGCAGCCAGACGCCCCACCCGGTCAACGCGGTATGCTTGATCGTGACCCCCGTCTCGCTCCGCATGATCAGCGAGCCGACCAGCCCCGCGTGCCCGGTCCTGGCGACGAGGAATTCATCGGCGACGGCGCCTGGGTCTCCCTCGGAAGCCGCGATCAGCTCGCGCTTCCGCTCGGAGGAGAGGGACTGGTCCGCCTCGATCTCCTCGCAATACACGGAGACGACCCGATCGACGAATCGGAGGTGGTGGCCATAATGGACGATCGCCACGCTCGCCAGCCCGCACGCGAGCCCGATCGTCGCGAGGAGCTTCGGGGCACGCAGCCGGAGCCGGCCGATCATGAAGGCCAGCGCCAGGCCGATCACGGCCCCCTGGATGATCGAGGTGAGGATGACCATCGTGGGGAGCGGGCTCGCCTCCCAGAGCCAGACGCCCAGGCCGCTCAGGATCGCGATGACCGTTCCCAGGATCACCGTCGTCAAGACGGACCGAAAGTCGATCGGCCCGGCCGCTTGATAAGGATGTCCGACCGGAATCATGGCCTGTTCTCCTGCGGGCCGCTCGTGGTCGTTGAGGGCGGCCGATCGCGAAATCACGAGACTCCGTGAAAATATCACCCATCCGGCGGGTCCCTCATCAATTTTTCCCGGATATTCGCGCCAGCCGACGGACCCCCATCGGGAGACCGGCGGCGTCGCCCCGACCTCGACGGGCCGTCACGGCCTGGGGCCCTCTTGAGCCGCCGATCGGGTCGCTTTATACTGAACGTGTATTCAAAGAGGGGGGCCGACGATGACGCTCGAGCGACCGCGAGCCCCGTGGGGATGGAACGGCCCGGCCCGGGGGTTGTTGATCCTCGTCGCCGGCTCGATGGCCGGCTCGCTCGCCTGGTCGTCGCGGCCCGGGCCGGGGGTCGAGCCGTTCCGGCCGCTCGTGGTCGACGCCAACACCGCCCCGGCGGCGGTTTTGGGGGCGCTGCCGGGGCTCGGGCCGGTCCTGGCCGGGCGGATCGTCGAGGCCCGGGGGGTGGCCCCGTTCCGCTCGCTGGACGACTTCGACCGCCGGGTCAAGGGGATCGGCCCGGCCAAGGTCTCGGCGCTCCGGCCCTTCCTCCGGTTCGACCCGCGGCCGACCTCGCCCCCTTGAATCGGATCGGATCGAATCGAGCCCGCAGCGCGAGACGTCATCCCCGGGAGCCGACCGACCATGCCGGAATTCCAGTTGGTGGCCCCCTACGAGCCGGCCGGCGACCAGCCCAAGGCGATCGAGCAACTCATCCAGGGCCTCAAGGAGAAGAAGCCGCACCAGACCTTGCTCGGCGTGACCGGCTCGGGCAAGACGTTCACGATGGCCAATGTCATCGCCCAATCCGGCCGCCCCGCGCTGGTGATGTCGCACAACAAGACGCTCGCGGCGCAGCTCTACGGCGAGTTCAAGGAGTTCTTCCCCCACAACGCCGTCCGCTACTTCGTCAGCTATTACGACTACTACCAGCCCGAAGCCTACATCCCCCAGCGCGACATCTACATCGAGAAGGACTCCTCGATCAACGAGGAGATCGAGCGGCTCCGCCTGGCGACGACCAGCGCCCTCGTCAGCCGGAACGACGTGATCGTCATCGCCAGCGTCTCGTGCATCTACGGGCTCGGCTCGCCCGACGACTACCGCAAGATGATGGTCCGGCTCAAGCTCGGCCAGGCGATCGACCGCGACGAGATGCTGCTCCGGTTCGTCGACATCCAGTACGACCGCAACGACGTCGACTTCTCGCGCGGCAAGTTCCGCGTCCGGGGCGACGTGGTCGAGCTCTGGCCCGCCTACGAGGAGGTCGGCTTCCGGATCGAGCTGTTCGGCGACGAGATCGAGACCCTGACCGTCATCGACCCCACCTCCGGCGCCGTGCTCGAGAAGAAGGAGGAGATGTACATCTACCCGGCCAAGCACTTCGTCCTGCCCGAGGAGCGGATCAAGGGGGCCGTCGAGGCGATCCAGGCGGAGTTGGACCAGAGGTTGCAGCAGCTCAAGGAGCACGGCAAGCTCCTCGAAGCCCAGCGGCTGGCCGCGCGGACGCGGTACGACATCGAGATGCTCCTGGAGGTCGGCTACTGCTCGGGCGTCGAGAACTACAGCCGGCACCTCTCGGGGCGGAAGTCGGGCGAGACGCCGAACACGCTGATCGACTTCTTCCCCGCCGACAGCCTCCTCTTCATCGACGAGTCGCACGTCAGCCTCGGCCAGATCCGCGGGATGTTCGCGGGCGACTTCAGCCGCAAGAGCACGCTCGTCGAGCACGGCTTCCGCCTCCCCAGCGCCCTCGACAACCGGCCGCTCCGGTTCGACGAGTGGGAGAAGAAGCTGGGCCAGCGGGTCTACGTCACGGCCACGCCGGGCGACTACGAGATCACCATGTCCGGCGGCGAGGTCGTCGAGCAGGTCATCCGCCCCACCGGCCTGCTCGACCCCGTCGTCCGCGTCGAGCCGGCGCGGGGCCAGGTCCCGGCGCTGCTGATCGAGGCCAAGAAGCGGGCCGAGAAGGGCGAGCGGGTCCTGATCACCACCCTCACCAAGCGGCTGGCCGAGGACCTCACCCGGTACCTCAAGGAGCAGGGCCTCAAGTGCAAGTGGCTCCACTCGGAGCTGGACGCCTTCGAGCGCGTGACCATCCTCCGCGAGCTCCGCGAGGGGGCCTTCGACGCGCTCGTCGGCGTCAACCTGCTCCGCGAGGGGCTGGACCTGCCCGAGGTGTCGATGGTCTGCATCCTCGACGCCGACAAGGAGGGGTTCCTCCGGAGCGAGACCTCGCTGATCCAGACGATCGGCCGGGCCGCCCGCCACGTCAACGCCGAGGTCGTGCTCTACGCCGACACCGTGACCCAGTCGATGCAGCGGGCCCTCGACGAGACCACCCGGCGGCGGGCGCTCCAGCTCGCGTACAACACCGAGCACGGGATCACCCCCGAGACGATCCACAAGGCGATCCGCCGCGGGATCGAGGAGGAGATCCAGGCCAAGGCCGAGGTCCGCAAGGCCGTCGGCCGCGACGAGTCGACCGAGGCCAACGAGGAATACCTCAACGAGCTCGAGGCCGAGATGCTCAAGGCCGCCGAGGACCTCCAGTTCGAGCGGGCTGCCGCCATCCGCGACCGGATCATGCAGCTCAAGGCCGGCAAGGAAGGCGGCCGGGCCCGCCCCTCGGCCACCGCCCAGGCCACCGGCGCCCGCGCCAAGGCCAAGGCCGGCGGGGCCAAGAAGGGCCGGGCCCGGCCCAAGCCCCAGTAAATCCCCGAGGGCCCGATGGACTTCCTCCGCTCCGAACCCGACGCGCACGGCAACGCCCTCCACCTGATCGACCTGGCCCTGGCCGAGGACCTGGGGCCGGAGTCGGGGCCGGGCGACCTCACCGGCCGGCTCACGATCCCCGAGGCCGCCGCGGGCTCGGCCCGGTTCGTCGCCCGATCGGCCGGGGTCCTGGCCGGGTTGCCGGTGCTCGAGCTGCTCTGCGGCCGGTTCCGGGTCGCGGTCGAGCCCGGCACGATCCGCCGGGACGGCGAGCGATGCGCCGCCGGGATGACGATCGCCGCCGTCTCGGGCCCGATGCGATCCCTCCTGGCGATGGAGCGGACCGCGCTAAACTTCCTCCAGCGGCTCGGCGGCGTGGCCACCCTGACGGCCCGGTTCGTGGCCGAGGTCGCCGGGACGAAGGCCGTGATCCTCGACACCCGCAAGACCACGCCCGGCTGGCGGGCCCTGGAGAAGTACGCCGTGCGGTGCGGCGGCGGGACGAACCACCGGATCGGCCTGCATGACGCGGTCCTGATCAAGGACAACCACCTGGCCTGGCTGGAGACCGGCGGCGACCCGATCGGCCGGGCGGTCGGCGAGGCCCGGCGGCTGGCCCCCCCGGGGACGAAGTTCATCGAGGTCGAGGTCGACTCGCTCGACCAGCTCGACCGGGCCCTGGAGTGCGGGCCGGATATCATCCTGGTCGACAACCTCGGGGCCGACCTCCTGGCCGAGGCGGTCCGCCGCCGCGACGCCCGGGCCCCGGGGATCTTGCTGGAGGCGTCGGGCGGGGTGACGCTGGCGACGGTCGCCGCCCTGGCCCGGTCGGGGGTCGACCGGATCAGCGTCGGGGCCCTGACGCACTCGGCCCCGGCGCTGGACATCGGGCTCGACTTCGACCGGGCGATCGCCGGGTGAACATCGCCCTGCTCCGCAAGCTCCGGGAGGCCGGCGGCGGCTTCGTGACGCTGGGCGAGCTGGGCGACGACCCGGCGTCGGTCCGGCTCGACCTCGACGAGATCGAGGCCTTCGGCTTCGCCATCGAGCGGCATCCGTACCGGGGGGCCGCCTACCTCGGCCCGAGCCCCCGGCTCTGCCCCGACCAGATCGAGTGGGAGCTGGGCACGAGGCGGGTCGGCCGCCGGGTCGCGGTTTGGAACCGGGTGACCAGCACCAACGACCTCGCCGCCCGGGCCTCCGCCAGCGCGGCCAACGAGGGGCTGGTCATCCTGGCCGAGGAGCAGACCGCCGGCCGGGGGAGCCGGGGTCGGGCCTGGACGGCACCGCCGGGCTCGTCGATCCTGATGTCCGTCCTCCTCTTCCCGCCGGCCCCGTTGCAAGACCCGGCCTGGCTGACGGCGATGGCGGCGGTGGCGGTGGCCGGCGTGGTCTCCGAGGCGACCGGCCGCGACGCCCGGATCAAGTGGCCCAACGACGTCCGGGTCGACGGCCGGAAGGTCGCCGGCATCCTCGTCGAGCGGGGGCAGGGGACCGTCATCGGGATCGGCCTGAACGTCAACCTCGACGGCGACGACTTCCCCGAAGGCCTCCGCGAGTCGGCCACCTCGCTCCGCCGGCTCCTCGGCCGCCCGCTCGACCGCTCCGAGGTGGTCCGCGACCTCCTCCGCCGGCTCGACCACGGCTTCGACCGGTCGATCGCCCACGGGCCGGGCTGGCTCGACGGCGCGTACCGCCGCCACAGCGAGCACCTCGGCCACGAGGTCGACGTCGCCACCGCCGCCGGGACCGTCGGCGGACGCCTCGGCGACCTCGACCTCCGGGCGGGCCTGAGCGTCGGCCCCTGCCGCGACCGGGCCCGGCTGATCCCGATCCGCGAGGTCCTGGCGATCGTCAACCGGCCGGATTCGACCCGATGGACGGCGGCGGACTTCGATGCGTGCGGGTGGCCGCCCCCGCCCGGCACGACCTCCCGCGAGCCCTCCACCCCCGGCGAAGGTCGCGGCGAGTCCGGGCTCGGTCCCGGGGGTTGACAGGCGGGCGATCCTGCTCGACCATGACCTGGCCCGTCGCCGCCGCGGTCGGCCCGGCGGCGGACTCCGCGACGACATCCGGCGGTCGTCCTCCCAGAACAATGCAGCGGGGCTCCTCATCCATGCGGATCGATCGTCCTTTCGCGGCAATCTTCGCGCTCATCACGGGGGGCCTGGTGGCCGGCAGCATCACATCGGGATCGGCGGCGGGCCAGGCGCCCGGGGGCGAGGGGCGTCGGGCCGTCGACGCCGGGATGGTGGCCAGGCTCCCCGCGCCGGGGACGGTCGTGCCGGGGGCGTTCGCGTTCACGCCCGACGGCCGGGCCGTGACGTACCTCAAGGCCGAGTCGGCCAGCCTGAGCCGGGTCCTCTGGCGGGCCGAGGTCGCCGGGGGCCCGGCCCGGGTGGTCGCCCGACCGCCCGGCTCGGGCGACACCGAAGCCAACGTCTCGCGCGAGGAGGCCCTCCGCCGCGAGCGGCAGCGGCTCCGCGACACCGGGATCACCCAGGTCGACCGGGCGGCGGACGCCGAGGTCGCCGTGATCCCGCTCCGGGGCGACCTGTACCTCCTCCGCGGGGCCGACTCGCCCCTCGAACGGATCACCGAGACCCCCTCGCCCGAGATCGACCCCCACCTCTCGGCCGACGGCACGAAGGTCGCCTACGTCCGCGACAACGAGCTGTTCGCCCTCGACCTGGCCTCGAAGAAAGAGACCCGGCTCAGCCACGGGGCCGTCGACGGCCTGACGCACGGCCTGGCCGAGTTCATGGCGCAGGAGGAGATGGATCGGTCGCGCGGCTTCTGGTGGTCGCCCGACGGATCGAAGATCGCCTATCAGGAGGCCGACGAGCGGCACATCCCGCCCTACGCGATCGTCCACCAGGGGGCGGCCGAGTACTCGGTCGAGACCCATCGCTATCCGTTCCCCGGCGCGGCCAACGCCCGGGTCAAGCTCGGCGTCGTCCCGGCCTCGGGCGGCGAGACCGCCTGGCTCACCCTGCCGGTCGAGACCGACGACTTCTACCTCGCCCGGGTCGACTGGGAAGGCCCCGCGAACCTCCTCGTCCAGGTCCTCTCGCGCGACCAGGCGTCGCTGAAGCTCTACCGGGTCGACGTCGCGAAGGACAAGTCGACCCTCCTGATCGAGGAGAAGTCCGACACCTGGGTCAACCTCCACAACGACCTCCGGCCGATCGAGGAGACCGGCGAGATCCTCTGGTCGTCCGAGCGGGGCGGCTACCGCCACCTGCAACTGCACGACCGCGACGGCAAGCTGATCCGGACCCTCACCGAGGGGGGCTGGCCGGTCGACGGCGTCGACCACCTGGACGCCAGGCGGCGCGAGGTCTGGTTCTCGGCCGGGGTCGGGAGCCCTCTGGAGCGGCACCTCTACCGCGTCTCGCTCGACGGCGGGACGATGGGCAAGGTCACGGCCGACCCGGGCACCCATCGCGCGGTGGTGGCGAAGGACGGCGAGTCGTATGTCGACACGTTCTCGAGCCGCGATCGGCCGCCGGTCACGCGGCTGGTCGGCCGCGACGGCAAGGTCGTCGCCGTGCTCGACGACGCCGCGAAGTCCGACCCGCGCGTGGCCGAGCTGGACCTGGTGCCGCCCGTGATCGTCCCGTTCAAGGGCCGGGGCGGGGCCGACCTCTTCGGCGCCTACTACGCCCCGAGGTCGAAGGTGTTGGGGGCGAAGGCGCCGCTGGTGGTCCTGCTCTACGGCGGCCCGCACGTCCAGTACGTCTCCGAGGCCTGGGCGATGACGGCCGACCTCAACGCGCAGCACCTGGCCGGCCGCGGGTTCGCGGTCTGGAAGATGGACAATCGGGGCTCGGCCCGCCGCGGCCACGCCTTCGAGGCCGCCCTGAGCCGGAACATGGGGTCGGTCGAGGTCCGCGACCAGGCCGACGGCGTGGCCTTCGTGGCCCGGAACTGGCCCGAGGTGGACACCACCCGCGTCGGCGTGAGCGGGTCGAGCTACGGCGGCTACATGACGCTCCGCTGCCTGACCGAGGCGCCCGAGGTGTTCCACGCCGGCGTCTCGATCGCCCCCGTGACCGACTGGGACGGCTACGACACCTGCTACACCGAGCGTTATATGGGCACGCCGGCGAACAACCCGACGGGCTACCGCAACGCCTCGGTCCTCACCCGCGTCGACCGGCTCAAGGGCGACCTCCTGATCGTCCACGGGATGGTCGACGAGAACGTCCACTTCCGCCACACCGCCCGGCTGGTCGCGGCCCTGATCGCCGCCGACAAGCCGTTCCGGATGCTCCCGCTGCCCGAGGAGCGGCACTCGTCGCGCAAGGAGGAGGGGCGGAGGTACGTCGCCGAGCGGCTCGCCGGATTCTTCGAGTCGTCGCTGGGCCCGGCGGGCAAGTAGGGGGCGAAATCCGGGCCCGATCGTTGCGTCGGGGGGCCGGACGTGCGAAAACTCGGGTGGCCGACGTCGCCTCTCCCCGCGCCGTCCGTCCGCCCGCCCCATCTCGCCCGTCCTGGCCCAGGCTCAGGGAGCCCTCCCGCCGTGCTCGATAAGACCGACCCCGTCGTCCGCCACTCCCGCCGGGAGGCGATCATCATCGGGCTGGCCTGGCTGGCCAGCACGCTGTATTGCTGCTTCTACTCCTGGACATTCGGGTACAGCAGCCCGGATCACCCCCTGGCCCGGGCGGACGTCCGGCCAATCCTGGGCGTCCCCTCGTGGGCGTTCTGGGGCTACCTCGTGCCCTGGGGCGTCTGCGCGGCGTTCACGATCTGGTTCGCGGGGTTCTATATGATCGACGACGACCTGGGGGTCGACCACGCGGCCGAGCTCGAAGGGGACATCCGGGAGGGGGTCTCCGATGCCTAACGGAGCCGCGGGCGCCGGCCCGGTCCAGGCCCACCCGGCGACGCTGGTCGCCCTGGTGCTCTTCACGCTGGTCTCGCTCGGCCTGGGGGTGGTGGCCAACCTCGTGGCCAGCCGGAAGGCGGGCTTCCTCCAGAAGTATTTCCTGGGCAACCGGTCGCTCGGGGCGTTGGCCGTGGCGCTCACGGCCGCGGTGATGAGCGGCGGGACCTTCATGGGGTTCCCCTCGCTGGTCTACAGCTTCGGCTGGGTGGTCGGGCTCTGGATCGCGTCGTACATGGTCGCCCCGCTGACCGTCCTGGGCGTCCTGGGCAAGCGGATCGGCCAGCTCTCGCGGAAGACCGGCGCGATCACCCTGCCCGACCTGCTCCGCGAGCGGTTCGGCAGCCCCGCGCTGGGGCTCTTGACGAGCCTCCTGGTCGTCTTCTTCCTGACCTGCAACCTCGTCCCGCAATTCAAGGCGGGCGGGGTCATCATGAAGATCGTCCTGCCCTCGTCGGCCTACACCTGGGCGTCGAGCGAGGACCTGGCCGTCACGCTCGACATGGGCTACGTCGTCGGCCTGGCGATCTTCACGGCCACGGTGGTGGCCTACACGGCCTACGGCGGGTTCCTGGCGGCGGTCTGGACCGACGTGTTCCAGAGCCTCATCATGGCCGTCGGCGTGATCCTGCTGTTCCCGCTGGCGATGGCCGCCTCCGGCGGGCTCGAGGCGGCCACCTATAAGGGGATGGAGCTGGCGGGCGACGGCTTCGCCTTCGGCCCGGGGGCCGGGCGGGCGTTCCACCCGCTGGGCCTGGCCCTCTCGTTCTTCGTGATGTGGGCGATCACGGGGATGGGCCAGCCCTCGACGATGGTCCGGCTGATGGCCTTCCGCGACTCGCGGACGCTCCGCTGGTCGATCCTCTATCTGACGATCTACAACATCCTGATCTACATCCCGCTGATCTTCATCTTCGTCTCGGCGCGGGCCATCCTGCCGGGCCTGGAGCGGCCGGACGAGGTGATGCCCCGGCTGGTGATCCACCTGGCCAACCCCTACGTCGCCGGCCTGATCCTGGCCGCCCCCTACGGCGCGGTGATGAGCACGGTCAGCGGCTTCCTCCTGATCGTCGCCTCGGGCCTGATCCGCGACGTCTACCAGCGGTTCCTCCGCCCCAAGGCCTCCGAGCGCGAGATCGAGTGGGCGAGCTACTCGGCGACGATCGGGGTCGGCCTGCTCGCCGCGGCGATCGCGCTGCACCCGCCCAAGTATTTGCAATTGATCGTGGTCTTCGCCAGCGCGGGGATGGCCTCGGCCTTCCTGATGCCGGTGATGATGGGGGCCTTCTGGCGGCGGGCGACCGCGCCCGGGGCCCTGGCGGCGATGGCGGTCGGCGCGGGGGTCACGCTGGCGCTCTACGGCTACGGGTCGTACCTCGGCCTGCACAAGTTCGACCAGGAGATCGGCCCGCCGCCGCAGGGGTTCGGCGCGTACTTCCTCTTCGGGTTCGAGCCCTGCGTCTGGGGCCTGCTCTCCTCGCTCCTGGCCGGGGTCGTCGTCAGCCTGGCGACGAAGCCGCCCGACCCCGCGCGGGTCTCGCTCCTCTTCGACGAGCAGCCGCCCGACGCCCCCGCGCCGGCGTCGCTCGGCCGCCACCCGGCCTGACCCGGCGGCGACGACCCTTGCAATCACCCTCCAGGTCCCCCATAATGTGCCGGAACCGGGGCGGTCGATCGATCGGGCCGCCCCGACGATCTCCACCTCGGATCGTCGCCCATCGAAGGCTCTCGGACAGGCCGGCGGAGTGACCTCCGGCCGTTTCCCGTCGCCGAGGCCGGACACCATAATCAACGATCGACGACCCGGCCCGGCGTCGTCCGGCCCGACGGACGTGGCCCGACCCCTCGCGCCCGCCCCGGGGCGATCGTCGTTCCTACTCGGAGGAGGCCGCGGATCATGGCGGACAAATCGCCCGACCTACCCGTCCGAATCATCGGCAGCCGCGAACTGCACCAGAACCTGCCCGCGATCCTCCGCGAGCTCGAGCGCGACGAGGTCCGCTACGTCCTGACCGTCCACGGCAAGCCGAGGGCCGTGCTCGTCGGCGCCGAGCCCTACATGAACCTCGTCCTCGACCGCAAGAGCCCGAGCGAGGCCCTCGTCGGCCTCCAGCTCAGCGCCCTCCTGGGCGAGACGCTCAACGGGGCCTCGCTGGACGACCTGGAGAAGGCGCTGGAGCCCAAGGCCGATTGACGCGAATTCGGGCCCCCGATTGGACTTGACATCGTTTGCATCGATCGGCGGAGCTTCTTACAAGCCGAACGGGGAGCCGCGCCCGGACGGCTCGCGACCAACCTTGAAGGGAATCCGGGAATTTTCGGGCCCCGGCCGACCGATCGGCCAATCGCCGTGTAGACTTGAGACGAAGCCGAGGGATTCCGGGCCGGATTGGCGGCTCGATTCTTCGATGCACGGCATCCGGGTTGCGATGGTGGGGCTATCAGTTGCACCTCTGACGGGCCCCTTCGACTCATCCCGAATCCCGATCTCAGGAGCCGTCTCATGGACCGCCCGAACTCGGCCCCGTCCGCGGTGCGCACCTCGCGAATCCTGCTGTTCCTCGCCCCCGGCCTGCTCGTGGCGACCCTGGCCGGCTGCAATCATCATCGGCGGACGGCCATGCGGCCGGTCTTCACCACCACGCCAACGCTGGCCCCGGCGACGGTCGGGCCGAACTGCTCGGGCGCCCTGGGGAGCGGGTCCAGCGTCCCCAGCGGCTCGATCACGACCGAGCCCGACGCGTCCGAGCCGTTCCTGACCCCGGCCGCCGCGAACCCCTCGTCCCCCGCCTCCGAAGGCGTGACCCGGGCCGGCGGCTCGCCGCCCGTCCCCAACGACGCCGACGAGCCCCCGCTCAACCTCCCCGGCGCCGGCTCCCCGGGCGCCTCGTCTCCCGGGTCCGGCTCGGGTCCCGAATTGATCCGGCCGAGCGCCTCGCGGAGCACGGGCCGGCGGACCAGCTCGGGCCCGACGCGACGCGACCCCCGGGCCGCGCTCCGCGATAAGGTCATCCCGTTCGTCGCCAGCCCCGACGACCTGTTCCAGCCGCCGAAGGCCGACCGCCCCTGGAAGTATGTCGTCCTCCACCACAGCGCCAACGCCTCCGGCGGCTACGACCAGATCGACCGCGACCACCGCAAGATCCTCGGCTTCGAGGGGTGCGGCTACCACTTCGTGATCGGCAACGGGACCGACAGCCCCGACGGCCAGATCGAGGTCGCCGAGCGGTGGCTGAATCAGAAGCAGGGCGTCCACTGCCGGAACGGCAAGACGCCCGACGTCAACGAGTACGGGATCGGGATCTGCCTCGTCGGCAACTTCGACCAGACCGTCCCCACCCCGAAGCAGGTCGCCGCCGCCCGGGCGCTCGTGGCCTACCTCGGCGACCGCTACGCCATCGCCCCCGATCACATCGGCACCCACGACCAGTTCGCCAACGGGCCGACCGCCTGCCCCGGCCAGAACTTCCCCGCCGGGGCGATCCTGGGGTCGAAGCACGTGGCCAGCCGTTGAGGCCGACGCATCGGATCTCGCTCAACCCGGAGGCCCGTCGCCCGAGGCCCGGCGGAGGGCCTCGTGGAGTAGGGCGATGACGCTCATCGAGTCGGTGATCCGGCCGTCGCGGACCATCGCCCACGCGGTCGGCCAGTCGAAGCGGCAGACTTGGAGGCGTTCGGTCCCCTCGGGCTCGGCCACGCCGGGGGCAAGCTCGGTGGCTCGGAAGAGGAAGGCTTCCTCGTCGCAGACCGAGTTCGACAGGTGCGAGCGGCCGAGCGATTCGAGCCGGCCGGCGACCAGGCCCGTCTCCTCGCGGAGTTCGCGGAGCGCGGTCGCTTCGGGCGTCTCGCTCATGGGCCCGCCCCCCTCGGGGATCTCCCAGGAGTAGACGTCGAGGGGATAGCGGTACTGGCCGACGAGCCAGACGTGCCCTTCGTGGTCCACCGGCAGGACGCCGACGGCCCGGTTCTTGAAGTGGACTACGCCGTAGATGCCCGGCCGGCCGTCGGGCTGGATCACCCGGTCCTCGCGGACGGCGATCCAGGGGTTTTCGTAGACCGGGCGGCTCTCGACCGTGGTCCAGGGGTTGGCCTGGTCGGGCTCGGACTCGGGCGGTTGCATGGGTGGGGTCAGCCCTTGAGGGCGGCCTGGAGGGACGAGCCCATGTCGGCCGGGCTCTTGGCGACCCGGATGCCGGCGGCTTCGAGGGCGGCGATCTTGTCCTCGGCCTTGCCCGAGCCGCCCGAGATGATCGCGCCGGCGTGCCCCATCCGCTTGCCCGGCGGGGCGGTCTGGCCGGCGATGAAGGCGGCCATCGGCTTGGTGAACCGGCCCGAGGCCTTCAGGCCGGCGGCCTGCTCCTCGGCGTCGCCGCCGATCTCGCCCATCATCAGGACGGCGTCGGTGTCGGGGTCGGCCTCGAACAGGGTCAGGGCGTCGACGAAGCTGGTGCCGTTGATCGGGTCGCCGCCGATCCCGACGCAGGTGCTCTGGCCGATCCCGAGGTTGGTCAACTGCCAGACCGCCTCATATGTCAGGGTGCCCGACCGGCTGACCACGCCCACGCGGCCCGGCTTGTGGATGTAGCCCGGCATGATCCCGATCTTGCAGGCCCCCGGCGTGATCACGCCCGGGCAGTTCGGCCCGATCAGCCGGACGGCCGGGTGGTGGGCCTTCAAATAAGCCACGGCGCGGGCCATGTCGAGGACGGGGATGCCCTCGGTGATCGCGACGATCAGCGCGATCCCGGCGTCGGCCGCCTCCAGGATCGAGTCGGCGGCGAACGGGGGCGGCACGAAGATCATCGTCGCGTTGGCCCCGGTGGCCTTCACGGCCTCCGCGCAGGTGTCGAACACCGGCACGCCCAGGGTCGAGGTCCCCCCCTTGCCCGGGGTCACGCCGCCGACGAGGGCCGTGCCGTAGTCGCGGCACTGCTCGGAGTGGAACGCCCCCGCCTTGCCGGTGATCCCCTGGCAGATCAGCCGGGTATTCTTGTCGACCAAGATGCTCATGCGATGGGTTCCGTGGATGGGGCCGGGCCCGCCGATGTCCGAGATCGTCGGATCGGAGTCAATACATCTCGTACATGTGCTCGCCGCCGTGGGCGGGGTTGCCGATCAACTTCTGCTCGCGGAGGTCGACCACGAAGTCGAGATGTTCCAGGGGGATCTGGCCGATCAAGACGGGGATGTCGTCGGGCACTCCGAGCACGTCCATCGTGCAGCTCCGCCCCTGGATCGTGAGCCGGACCGCGCTGTAGAGGCCGGCCTCACCGGGCCCGGTCGTGCCCCGGACGCGTTTCGTCGAGACCCGGTCCAGGCCCAGTTGCTCGATCAGGCGGAGCGGCATGGAGATCAGGGTGGCACCGGTGTCGACGAGGACATCGGAAAGTTCGAGCCGCCTCGCCCCTTCGGCGGGGATCAGGCCACGCTTGACGGCCCACACATCGCCGGCGTTCTCGATCGTCGCATCGGTGGTCACCTTGCCCATCGTTTCGCTTTCCATCGGCTTCACCTCCGCCTCGGCGGGTCAATCAAGGCCAGTTCATCGCTCGCCCGGGTCGAGGCTCGAATCCGTGGCCGACGACCTCGTGTCTCACGCCGCCCCTTTGGCCGCCGCGACGATCTTCCGGGCGGCGTCGGTCAGGCCGACGGCGGTGATGATCTTGCGGCCGGAGTCGTCGAGGAGCTTCTTGCCGATCTCGACGTTGGTGCCTTCGAGGCGGACGACCAGGGGGACCTTGAAGTCGATCTCGTCGTAGGCGGCCAGGAGGGCGGAGGCGATCGTGTCGCACTTCATGATCCCGCCGAAGATGTTGACCAGCACGCCCTTGACGTTGGGGTCGGCCAGCAAGATCCGGAAGGCTTCGAGGACCTGATCTTTCTGCGCCCCGCCGCCGACGTCGAGGAAGTTGGCGGGCTCGCCGCCGTGGTACTTGATCAGGTCCATCGTGCTCATGGCCAGCCCGGCGCCGTTGACGAGGCAGGCGATGTCGCCGTCGAGGCTGACGTAGCTCAGGCCGCTCTTGGCGGCCCGGAGCTCGTTGGGGTCTTCCTCGTCGACGTCGACGAGGGCGGCGATGTCCCTGTGGCGGAACATGGCGTTGTCGTCGAAGTTGAGCTTGGCGTCGAGGGCGAGGACCTCCCCCTTCTCGGTCACGATCAGGGGGTTGATCTCGGCGAGCGAGGCGTCGGTGTCGAGGAAGAAGCGGACGAAGGCCTTGAGGAACTTCTCGCCGTTGCGGGCGGCCGGGCCGGTCAGGCCGAGGGCGTGGCAGACCTTGCGGGCCTGGAAGTCGGCCAGGCCGACGCCGACGTCGATCGGCTCGCGGTGGATCTTCTCGGGCGAGTCGTGGGCGACGATCTCGATGTCGACGCCCCCCTCGGTCGTGGCCATCAGGACCGGGCATTGCAGGCCGCGGTCGACGGCCAGGCCGAGGTAGAGCTCGCGGGCGATGTCGTGGCCGACGGTGACCAGGACCTTCTGGATCTCCTGCCCCTCGGCGCCGGTCTGGTAGGTGACCAGGGTCTTGCCGAGCAGCTCGGCCGCGGCTCGCCGGGCGTCTTCCCGGGAGCGGACGAGCTGGACGCCCTTGGCCATGCCGTCCTTGCGCGGCTTCAGGCCGCTGGCGATCTCCAGGGCCTCGCCGCGGTCGTCGTCGGGGCCGATCGCGATCCCCTTGCCGCGGCCCCCGGCGTGGACCTGCGCCTTGACGACGATCAGGCCGCCGCCGAGCTTCTCATAGGCCGCCACCGCCTCGTCGGCCGTCGTGGCCACGATCCCCTCGGGGACGGCGACCCCGGCGGCCTTGAGCAGATCCTTCGCCTGATACTCGTGGACTTTCATGGGTCTCGGACCTTGCCTTGGCTGGCGAGCGGTGAGGGACTCGGGACGGCCGAGGCCGGTTTTACCACAGCCTGTGCGGGGGTGCCAGGCCCCGGCGCGGAGGCCAGGGAGGAGGGTCGGGAGGACGATTCACTTGGTTCGCTTGAAGAGATAAGTGGGATCGTGGCAGATGGTAACGCCCCGGCTGATCCCCTGGGGGGCGCGCTCGTGGTAAGGCTCGACCGCGACCAGCTCCCACCCCTCGGCCCCCAGGGCGTTCAGCCCTCGCTCCAGGCGGGGGGTGCTCATCCCCTCAATGACGTCTCTGATGTTCTTGGCCTCGTCGGGGTCGGGGGGCGTCGAATTTTCCAGGGCGACCCGGGTCATCGCCCGGTACTCGTAGGCGATCCGGGGCGGCCGACCCCCCTGGGCTGCCAGCGCGACCCGGCCGGACTCGGGCCGGCTCGACCAGGCGAGCAAGGCCAGCGCCCCCGCCCCGATCAGTGCGTATCGTGCTCGCGTCATCGGACTGGACCTCCTTGAAGACCATTGGGTGCGGCCGAGGAGGCGCCGATTAGCGGCGGAACTCCTCCTCGACCTCGCGCTCGATCCGGGCGATCTCGTCATCGCTGGGGAAGATCGGGTCGCGGGCGAAGGCCTCGCGGGCCTCCTCGGATTCGGCCAGGTCGCGGAACTCGGCCATCCAGGCCGCCGCCTCGTTGGCGGTCGGCGCCGGCGGCCGATCCGTCTCGTCGACCGGCCCCGGGGCGGCCTTGCGGCCCTTGAGCGCGTCCATCCGGGTCCAGTAGTCGTCGGCCGACATCACCTTCGACTTCCGGCGGGCCGCGGCCTTCTGGAGCCGGTGGTCGGAGGAGACCACGGTCAGCAGCTTGGGGCTGGAATGATGCGCGATCAGGTCTTCGATCCGGTCGTCGGCGCTCTCGACGTCCACCGCGTAGAGGACCGTCAGCCCCTTGTAGCGGGTCGCGGCCGGGACGTCGGCGGGGGCGGAGTTGGCGTCGAAGACCACGGTCGTCAGGTGCGCCTCGACCGGGTCGAGCGTGGCGGCCAGGTCGTTGAGGAAGCGGTGCCGGACCTTGCGGAACCCGTCGGGGCCGAGTTTCCGGCCGAGCAAGCCGCCGGCGAACATCAGGTTGTAGCCGTCGATAAGGGTACGCATGTTCAGACCAGACTCGCTCGCGGGCGCAGGGTGTTGCTGCCCTTAAACATACGCGATACCGACCGTTTCGGCAAACTCCGACAGCCCCTCAGCTCGACTTTGTACATCGATATCGGCACACTTCTCCCACTCGAACCACTTCAGCTCGATCGCTCGTAATGATGAGGGCCCCCTTGCCCGTCCACCTCGACCGCGAGCCTGAAGATCATGCCCTCGACCGACCTCATACAACAAGTCCTCGAACCCTTCCGATCCGAGTTCACCGCACCCACCTGGATCAGGGTGGTCACGCTCATCCTCGGGACTATCCTGGCTCGGGGGCGGCGGACCGTCGCCGCGGCCCTGCGGCAGATGGGCCTCCAGGACGACCCCAACTTCAGCAGCTATCATCAGGTCTTCAACCGCGCCGCCTGGTCGCCCCGCAAGGTCGCCCGCCGGCTGCTCTCGGCCGCGATCGCCGCCTTCGTCCCCAAGGGCGTCGGCCTGACCTTCGCCATCGACGAGACCCTCGAGCGGCGGTGGGGCAGGAAGATCCGCATCCGTGGCCACTATCGCGACCCACTGGCCTCCAGCAAGGGACGCTCGGTCTCCACCAGCGGCATCCGCTGGATCGTCCTGGCCCTGGTGGTCACCGTCCCCTGGGCGAGCCGGCCCTGGGCCCTGCCGGTCCTCAGCCTGCCGTGCCCGACGCCCAAGGTCAGCCTCAAGCTGGGGCGGCGCCACAAGACCATCGCCGAGCGGGCCCGGCAGATGATCGCCTGCCTCCGCCGCTGGTTGCCCGACATCGACCTGACGGTCGTCGGCGACTCGGCCTACAGCGTCATCGAGCTGGGGCTGGCCTGCGGCCGCCGCGGCGTCGGCCTGATCGCCCCGCTGCGGCTCGACGCCCGGCTCTTCGCGCCGGCCCCGGAGCGGGCCCCCGGCACGGTCGGGCGGCCCCGGGTCGCGGGCGACCGCCTGCCCAACCTCGACGTCGTCCTGGCCGACCCGAAGACGGCGTGGACCAAGGTCGAGGTGCGGTGGTACGACGGGGCCGCTCGCGACCTGGAGGTCGTCAGCGGGACGGCGGTCTGGTACCACAACGGGTTCGAGCCGCTGCCGATCCGATGGGTGCTGACTCGCGACCCGGGTGGGCAGTTGGAGCCGAGGGCCTACTTCTCGACGCGGCCGGGGGACGAGGCGGCGTCGATCGTGGCCGAATTCGTCAAGCGTTGGCCGATCGAAGTGACCTTCGAGGAGACGCGGGCCCACCTCGGGGTCGAGACGCAGCGGCAATGGTCGGATCGGGCGATCGAGCGGGAGACGCCGTGCTTGCTCGGGCTGTACTCGATGGTGGCGCTGTTGGGCGAGGCCCTCCACCGGGCGTCGCCGATCGCGATACGGGCGGCGGCGTGGTACCCGAAGGCGGAGGCGACGTTCTCGGATGTCCTGGCGGCGGTGCGGAGGGAATGCTGGGGCTTCCTGGATATTCGGACATCCGAGCGCGACCCGTCCTATGCGGAAATCCCGAGGCCGCAGCTCGATCGCCTGCTCAACGCGGTATGCTATGCCCACTGACCCTTACAAAGTCGAGCTCAGGTCGTCATCGGCGTGCCCGCCTCGCGGACGATCCCGCCCAGGGTGTAGCGGACCTCGCCCGCGACGATCACGGTATGGGCCCGGGCCCGGGCCTCCCAGCCGCCGTACGGGGTGTTCCGGCTCTTGGAGTGGAAGGCCAGGGGGTCGATCGCGAACGGGGTGGCCGGGTCGATGATCGTCACGTCGGCGTCCTCGCCGGGGCGGAGGGTGCCCTTGCGGATGTTGAGCAGCTTCGCCGGCTCGACGGTCAGCTTGCGGATCGCCTCGGTCCAGCTCAGGTGGCCGGGCTCGATCAGGGCCAGGGCGGTGATCGGGATCAGGGTCTCCAGGCCGACGATCCCGAACGGGGCCTGGTCCAGCTCGCGCATCTTCTTCTCGCGGGCGTGGGGGGCGTGGTCGGTGGCGAGGAGGTCGATCGTGCCGTCGCGGAGGCCGCCGATCACGGCGTCGACGTCGGTCCGGGTCCGGAGCGGGGGGTTCATCTTGTAGTTCGAGTCGAAGGTCCGGAGCCGCTCGTCGGTCAGGGTGAAGTGGTGCGGGCAGGCCTCGGCCGTGACGTCGACGCCGCGCCTCTTCCCCTCGCGGACGAGCTCGACCGCGCGCTCGGTCGAGATGTGCTGGATGTGGAGCCGGCCGCCGGTGATCTCGGCCAGGCGGATGTCGCGGGCGACCATGATGTCCTCGGCCGCCGCGGGCATCCCGCCCAGGCCGAGCTTCATCGACTCGAACCCCTCGTTCATCACCCCGCCGACCGTCAGCTCCAGGACCTGGCAGTGCTGCATGATGCAGCGGTCGAACATCTTGGCGTACTGCAAGGCCCGCCGCATCAGGCTCGCCGAGGCCACGGGGGCCCCGTCGTCGGTGAACGCCACCGCGCCGCCGGCCACCAACCGGCCCAGCTCGGCCAGCTCCTCGCCGTTCCGCCCCTTGCTCACGGCGCCGACGGGATAGACGTTGGCCTGGCGGGCCCGCTGGGCCTGCAAGACGACGAACTCGGCGGCGCCCTGGCTGTCGATCGCCGGGCGGGTGTTGGGCATGCAGGCGACCGACGTGCACCCGCCGGCCAGGGCGGCGCGGGCGCCGGTGGCGATGGTCTCGTCCTCCTCGTTGCCCGGCTCGCGGAGGTGGACATGGACGTCGATCAAGCCGGGGCAGACGATCATCCCCCGGGCGTCGATGACGACGTCGGCCTCTTCATACCCCTCGCCGATCGCCTGGACCCGCCCCCGGCTCAGCACGAGGTCGGACACGCGGTCGATGCCCTGGCTCGGGTCGATGACCCGGCCGCCGGTGATCTGGATCGTCTGCATGTCCTGCCCCTCATTCGCGTCCGATCGCTCGGCCCGTCGCCTGACCGCGACCGGCGCCCGGCAACGGGCGGGTCCATGATAGGACGATCGGCCCTCAGGCACAAACGAACCCATTCTCCCCCCGCCTCCCCGGCGAGAGGAAAATCGAACCCAACCGCCCCCCCGCCGGTCCCTCTTGTTGATGACGTAACCCCTCGCCCGATCCGATGTAGGGTGGATGAAATCCACCACGGCTCGGGCCCGACCGAAGCCAAGGACCGATCGCACCCAAACACGCCCGACGCGACGACCCCATCGCTCCGACCGGGCTGACGGCTTGGTGGATTTCATCCACCCTGCGGGAACGTCCCCGTCCGCCTCCCGACCCGGCCAATGCCGCGCCGCCCACCATGTCCCACCACCCCTGGAAAAAACGAACCCAACCCCTCCCGAGGCCGGCCCGGCCGACCCCGACGCATCGCCTCGCTGACAGGATCGCCCCGCAGGACGGGCGATTAACCGCCTTTCCCGGGAGGGACGCGAGCTTTGTGAGCCGGCGACCGAAATCCGCCCGCGAGCCACTTCCCGCCGACCCGGCCGCACCTCTCGTTCCTCCGGGGGACGCCTTCGACTTTCGACGCCCCCGGGGGCATCGACGCTGCGCATTTCTGGCGGGTCGTCTCGGCGAACCAGCCGCGGGTGGTCCGTCTACTGCGGGGCGGTGATCCGGTGGTGCCGTCGCCGGGAAGGAGGGCTTCCCGGCTCGGCGGGACGCGGCCGGGCCTCACGACACGGCCTGGCCGATCATGGCGACCAGGACGTTGAGGCTTACCGGCTTGGTCAGGTGGTAGGAGAACCCGGCCTCCTCGCTCTCGCGGATGTCATCGAGGGTGCCGTAACCGCTGAACGCGATCCCTTTGAGGCCGAAGTTGGCCTGGCTGTGGCGCATGATGTCCAGTCCGCTGCCGTCGGGCAGGTCGATGTCGCTGACCAGCAGGTCGAACCGCTCGCTCGCGAGCGCCTCGAGCGCCTCGACGACGCTCCCGGCCGTCCGGACTTTGAAGCCGGAGGACCGCAGCAGGAGGGCGACGGCCCGCTGGGTGTCGGCGTTGTCCTCGACCAGGAGGATGCTCCGTCGCCCCCCGCCGGCGTCGGGGTCCGACGGCGGCTCCTGCTCCCTCGTCGGGGAGATCGTCTCCAATTCGATCCGGAAGGTCGACCCCTTCTCCCGGCCCCCGCTGGTCACGGTCAGCGTCCCGCCGTGCAGCTCCACGAGCGTCTTGGCGATCGACAGGCCGAGGCCGAGGCCGCCGTGCCGCCGGGTGACGGGGGTGCCGCCCTGCTCGAAGGCGTCGAAGATCCGGGGGAGGGCGTCCCGCTCGATGCCGACCCCCGAGTCGGCGACCTCGATCGCCAGCCGATCGACGCCGACGTACGCCGATCGGAGGCTGATGGAGCCCCCGGCGGGGGTGAACTTGACGGCGTTCCCGATCAGGTTCCAGAAGACCTGCTGGATCCGGATGGGTTCGGCCCAGATGTGGTGGACCTTGGCCCGCAGGGCCAGCGAGACCTCCAGCCCCTTCTCCTCGGCCTCGGACTGGCAGACCTCGAGCGCGGCACGCAGGGTGGCGTGGGCGTTGACGACCTCGCGGCGGAGTTCCAGCTTGCCCTGGCCGATCCGGGTCACGTCCAGCAGGTCGTCGATCAGCCGGGCTTCCAGCTCGACGTTGCGACGGATCGAGGCGAACTCCACGCGCACCGCCTCGGGCAGGTCGGGCATCTGCTCGACGTAGGCGATGGTCGCGAGCACGGGGGTCAGCGGGGTCCGGAGCTCGTGGCTCAGGGCGGCGAGGAACCGGTCCTTGGCCCGGCCGGCTTCCTCGGCCGCCTCCTTGGCCCGCTGCAACTCCGCCTCGGCCCGCTTCCGCTCGGTGACGTCGCGGATGTTGCACTGGATGGTCATGGTCGCGCCGACGCCGTAGACATTGCTGACGACCTCGACCTCGATGTGCCGCTTGTCGATCGTCTCCAGCGGCAGGTCCTCGTAGCGGACATACCCCTGTTCTTGCAGCTCCCGGAAGGACGCCTTGCTCGACTCGACGTCGCCGAGCAGGCCGATATCCCAAAGCTTCTTGCCCAGGAGGTCGGCGTGGGTGCAGCCCAGCAGGTCCAGGAGGAACGGGTTGGCGTCGACGATCGCCCCGGTGTCCGCGTTGAGGATGAGGATGCCGTCCTTGGCCGCCTCGAAGAGCCGCCGGTACCGGACCTCGGAGGCCGCCTGGGCGAAGAGCGACCGCGAATGCCCGGTGATGTCCTCGATGGCGAGGAGGATCATCTCCGGCCGGCCGTCCTCGCGGTGGAGCTTGCGGGCGTTGAGGAGCATGGTCCTCTGCCCGATCGCGGGGAAGGCCTTCTCGACCTCGAAGTCATCGAAGGGCTTGTCTCCGGCCAGGACGCCCCCCAGCAGGGCCCGCAACGGCAGGGTGTCCCACTGGCCGTCCCCGAGGTCGAAGAGGGACCGGCCCACCGTCTCGTCCGGCAAGGCCCGGAAGGTCTCGTAGAACGAGCGGTTGGCGGACTCGACGCGGAGCTCGCGGCCGAGGACGACGAGGCCTTCCCGGACCGTGGCCACGATGACCTCGCCCCGGAGCCTGGTGTCTTCGAGCCTCCGCTCCTGCCGCCTCCGCTCCGTGATGTCGCGGAAGACGAGGATGACCCCATCCAGGTCGCCCCCCTCGCCCCGGATCGGCGCCGCGCTGTCGTCGATCGACCGCTCCGAGCCGTCCTTCGCGATCAGGAGCGTGCTCCGGCCGAGGTAATGGATCAGCCCGTTCTCGATCACCCCCAGGACGGGCTGGTCGACCGGCTCGCGGGTGACCTCGTCGACGATCCGGAAGATCGCCTCGATCGGCAAGTCCTTCGCGTCGCCGTCCGCCCACCCGGTCAGGGACTCGGCCACCGGGTTGAGCAGGGTGACCCTGCCGCGGCCGTCGGTGACGATCACCGCGTCGCCGATGCTGAGGAGGGTCACCCCGAGCCGTTCCCGCCGCTCATCGGTCTTTCCCGCCCGCCGACCGTCCTGGTCGGCCGGTGCGGCGTTGGCGAAGTCATGGAAATTCAAGGAAAATCCCTCGGATGTTGATGTTTGTCAAACATTTTCCCGGGATTATTTAGTCATCAAGGACCCAGCAACCTTAATCTCGCCGGCCGCCCGGGTTAGAGCACCAAACAAAGATATCTTCCGTAGGCTTTGATTCTCTAATAAAGCGTTCGAAACTTCAAGGGATTTCTCACTCGATCTCGGCCGGTCCCGACGACGTCGTGCGATGCCGGGGGTGTGCGGGCCGGGCTCGGGCGGCTTGCCGGGGTCGGCGTCGAGTCCCCGCGTGACGGGCACCCGGTCGGCCGCCGGTCGGGGGACGGTGGGGGTCAGCGGTGGTAGAAGTCGTAGAGTTGGGCGATGAGGACGCGCTCGCCGCCATCGGGTTGCCACTCGTCGAAGATCCGTTCCAACTCCTCGCCCGGCGTCGACGCCTCCGGGGGGAGGGACTGGTCGATCTCGTCGAGCCCGAGGTCGCCGATCCGGGGCACCGAGCCGCCGGGGATCAGGGCGTTGATCGCCCGGATCGTTTCCGCGGCCCGGGTCGCCCCGATCATGTCGAGGGCGGCGGGCATCGCCGGGGCGTAGTTTGCCGAGGGGTTGAAGTAAACCATCTCGACGCCGCCGTCGGCCAACTGCTCGATCAGGTAGCCGACCAGGAACAGGACCCGGTTCCTGCCGCTCATGGCCTCCAGGCCGTGTCTGATCGCGTACTTATACACATGAACCCACTTCTTTTGCAGCCATTCGGCGGGGTTGCGCGGGTCGCCCGGGCCGACGAAACCGGGGGCCTCGACGTCGACCGGCTCCGGCTCGATGACGATCGGGGCAACCCCCCGGCCCTCCAGCAAGGCCGCGATGTCGTCGCGACGCCAGAACCTCGCGGACGCCAGGGCGTTCCTCCCGGGGTTGCCGTGGAGGATCTCGGGATCGGCCCCGCGCCCCAGGAGGAACCTCGCCATCTCCGGGCGACCCTCGAGGATCGCCTCCTCGAGCGGGGTGGAGCCCGTCGACCCGGCCCTCCCGTTCACGTCGCCGCCGCGGTCCAGCAGCCACCCGACCGTCTCGACGGTCCCCTTCCGGGCGGCGGCACCGACCGGCGTGGCACTGGAGGTCGCCGCGTTCACGTCGATCCCCGCGGCGATCAGGACCGCGAGGACGTCGACCCGATCGTTCGCCGCCGCATACCCGAGCATGGAGGGGCCGTGCCCGTCGAGGAGGTCCGGATGCTCGTCCAGCGACCGCTGAAACTCGGCGAGCGTGCCCTCGCGGATCGCGGTCATCGTCCGTTGAATCGGCGTTTCCATGGCGTTGTCCGGAAAGTATCGTTATCCGAAAGGTGTCGAGAACCGCCTTGGGCCGAGGGGCCGTCCGGGGATCGAGCACTTTACAACAATCGTCGGCGAAGCCATCCGGATTCATCGGCCAGGATACCTCCGAGGCTGGCATCCCCAACTCCCCGAGGCCCCTGATTTCTCCGATGCCTGTTCGCTCCGGCTACTTCAAGTCGGCCAGGCGATCGGCGGGGTCAGCCCCTCCCCCTTGCCGGTGACGAGGTAGAGCACCGCCATCCGGACGGCCAGGCCATTGGTCACCTGGTCGAGGATGGCGGACTGGGGACCGTCGGCGACTTCAGGGGTCAGCTCGACCCCCCGGTTGATCGGGCCGGGGGCGAGGACGAGGAGGTCGGGCCCGGCCTTGGCGAGGCGTTCCTGGGTGATCCCGTAGAAGCGGGAGTACTCGTTGAGCGAGGGGAAGAGTCCCCGCTCCTGCCGCTCCAGTTGGATTCGGAGGGCGTTGACGACATCGCAGCGGCCGATGACCTCGTCGAGGTCGTGTGCGACCTCGCAGCCGAGCTCCTCGAAGCCTCGGGGGACGAGGGTGGGGGGGCCGCAGAGGATCACCTTGGCGCCGAGCTTGAGCAGGCCCCAGATGTTCGAGCGGGCGACCCGGGAATGGCCGATGTCGCCGATCAGGCCGACGGTCAGGCCCTCGATCTTGCCCTTGGCCCGGCGGATCGTGAGGAGGTCGAGCAGGCCCTGGGTGGGGTGCTCGTGGGCGCCGTCGCCGGCGTTGATGATCGAGGCCTTGACGTGCTGGGAGAGCAGGTGGGGGGCGCCCGGGGTGGGGTGGCGGACGACCATCACGTCGGCGCCCATCGCCTCGATGTTGCGGGCGGTGTCGATGAAGGTCTCGCCCTTGGCCAGGCTGGAGACGCTGGCCGAGAAGTCCTGGGTGTCGGCCGAGAGCCGCTTGGCCGAGAGGCTGAAGCTGGTCCGGGTCCGCGTCGAGTTCTCGAAGAACAGGTTGAAGACCACCCGGCCCTGGAGCGCGGGGACCTTCTTGCGGCTCCGTCGCGAGACCTCGGAGAACGACTCGGCGGTGTCGAGGATGGCGACGATCTCGTCCTTCGAGAGGTCTTCGAGGCCGAGCAGGTGCTTGCGGGTCCAGGCCGTCGGCGACGCCGGCGCGATCATCGGGGGCGCCCCTCGTCGACGGGGGACGACGCCCGGACGATCTCGTCGAGCGGGTCGACCGGCCGGACGCGGACCCGGATGTCCTCGGACGGCTCGGTCGCGATCGTCAGCCCGGCGAGGTCGGCCCGGATCGGCAGCTCGCGATGGCCGCGGTCGACCAGGACGACCAGGCGGACCTGCGCGGGCCGGCCGAGGTCGCAGATCGCGTTGAGGGCGGCTCGGATGGTCCGGCCGGTGTAGAGGACGTCGTCGACGAGGACGATCTCCGAGCCGTCGACGGCGAAGGGGATCTCGGTCCCGCGGAGCACGGGCCAGCGGTTGCCGTCGCCGAGGTCATCGCGGTAGAGCGTGATGTCGAGCGCCCCGACGGGCACCGGGCCGCCGACGAGGCCCTCCAGCCGCGCGGCGATCCGCTCGGCGATCGGCACGCCCCGGGTCCGGATGCCGACGAGGCCGATCGGCACGCCGGCCCGACGCCCCCCGGCGATCCGCCGCGCCAGGTCATCCAGGGCCGACTCGAAGCCGGCGGCGTCGCAGACGAGCAGTTCGGTCGGTCCCATCGCCGCCCCCGGGAGCTTCGCCGTCAGGTCAGGGCCGGATCGTACCACCGTCGCCGTCGGCCCGCAATCGACGAGGCGATCGGCCTTGCCGCCGGATTTCGGCCCTACCCCCCCGGGAAACTCGGGCGTGGCCTGTGTTGCCTTGGACGGTTGTGGTAGGGTGGCGAAGGTCCCTCGCGGCCCGGCTCGCGTGCCGCGAAGGGCGACGTCTCCCCGCGGAAAAGGTGCCGTCATGGGAACTCTCGCGGTTGGCCTGATCCTGATCGCCGGCGTCGCGCAGGACGCATCGGCGGTCGCCGACTTCCGGCTCCAGGACTTTCGGGGCGCCTGGCATTCGCCGGGGGAGGCCCGCGCCGGCAAGCCGGTGGTGCTGGCCTTCCTCGGGGTCGATTGCCCCCTGGCCAACCGGTATGCGCCGAAGCTCGCGGAGCTGGCACGCATGTTCGGGCCGCGGGGCGTCGTCTTCTTCGGGGTCGACGCGAATCAGCAGGACGGGCCGGCCGCGATGGGCCGGTTCGCGAGGGCGAACGACCTGCCCTTCCCGTTCCTCAAGGATGCCGGCAACGAGCTGGCCGACCGGCTCAAGGTCGAGCGGACGCCGGAAGTGGTCGTGCTCGACGAGAAGCGGGCCGTCCGGTATCGGGGCCGGATCGACGACCAGTTCGGGCCCGGCGTCCACCGGCCCGCCCCGACGCGGGCCGACCTCTCGGTCGCCCTGGAAGAGCTGCTCGCCGGCCGCGCGGTCTCCGTCGCGAGGACCGACCCGGTCGGCTGCCGGATCGGCCGCATCCGGCCTCCCGGGCGGGGCGGGGTGACTTACTCGAATCAGATCGCGCGAATCCTGAACGCCCGCTGCGTCGCCTGCCATCGGCCCGATGAGATCGCCCCGTTCGCACTGACGACGTACAAGCAGGCCGCGGGCTGGGCCGAGGCGATCGGCGAGGTCATCCGCGACGGCCGGATGCCCCCGTGGCACGCCAGCCCCGAGCACGGCAAGTTCCGCAACGAAGGCCGCCTGACCGACCCCGAGAAGGCGTCGATCGAGGCGTGGCTTGCCGACGGATCGCCCGAGGGCGACCCGCGCGACCTGCCCGAGCCGCCCCGGTTCGTCGACGGCTGGCGAATTCCCAAGCCGGACCTTGTCGTCGAGCTGCCGAGGACCGTCGAGATCCCCGCGGAGGGCGTCCTGCCCTACCAGTATTTCCTGATCGACCCCAAGCTCGACCACGACGTCTGGGTCCGGGCCTCGCAGGTTCGCCCGCGAGACCCGTCGGTCGTCCACCACCTGATCGTGTTCGTCCAGGCCCCCGGCCGGGGCGGTTCGGACCCGCTCGGCGGCGACTTCCTGGCCGCGTATTCCCCGGGGATGCCGCCCCGTGAGTTGCCCGAAGGGATCGCCAAGGTCATCCCGGCCGGGTCGAAGCTGCTCGTCCAGGCCCACTACACCCCGCGGGGCACGCCCCGGTCCGATCGGAGCGTCATCGGGCTGTCCTTCGCCGATCCGGCCGCGATCAAGAAGCGGATGACCTCGGTGGCCGCCATCAAAGGTGACTTGCGCATCCCGCCCGGCGTCGCCGACTTCCGGGCCTCGGCCGAGTTCCGGGCCAACCAGGATTACATCCTCTATTCCCTCCTGCCCCACATGCACCTCCGGGGCAAGTCGTTCCGCTTCGAGGCCACCTTTCCCGACGGCCGGCGCGAGGTCCTGCTCGACGTGCCCCGGTATGAGTTCGACTGGCAAAACGCCTATCTCCTCGACGAGCCCAGGCCGATTCCCGAGGGGACCATCGTGCGGTGCACGGCCCGGTTCGACAACTCGAGCGGCAACCCCAACAACCCCGATCCGGCCCGGATGGTCCCCTTCGGCGAGCAGACGGGCGACGAGATGCTCGTCGGCTACATGGACGTGGCCCTCGGCTACCAGGACCTGAGCGTCGGGCCGCCGCGGGTCGTCCCGCGGGCCGACGGCCGCTTCGACGTGACCTTCCGCCATCGGCCGCCCGAGGGCACGCGTACGGTGCAAATCGCCGGGAGCTTCAACCGCGACTATTCGCCGGACCAGACGCTGATGGGCCCCGACGACCGGGGGATTTACGCGGCGACCGTCCCCTTGCCGGCCGGCGAATACAAGTACAAATACGTTCACGATGGCAAGAGCTACCGCCACGACCCGGCGAACTGGCGCCAGGCGGGTTACTTCAACGACAGCGTGCTGGAGGTCGGCAAGGTCCGCTGAGCGGGGACCCTCGCCCGTCGCGGTGTCCGGCTTCTCGCGGCGGCCCCGAATGCTTACCATAGCCCTGAGTCGGACGGATCACGGACGCGACGGAGGTTGACCCCGCGATGCAGATCATCCTGGCGAATCCCCGAGGCTTCTGCGCCGGGGTGAACATGGCGATCGAGAGCCTGGAACGCTCACTCGACTTCTTCGGCGCGCCGCTCTACGTCTACCACGAGATCGTCCACAACAAGTCCGTGGTGGAGCGGTTCCGGAGCCGGGGCGTGGTCTTCGTCGAGTCGCTGGCCGAGGTCCCCGCCGGCTCGCCGCTGCTCTACAGCGCCCACGGCGTCTCGCCGCAGATCCGCGAGGAGGCCCGGGGCCGCCAGCTCCGCGCCATCGACGCGACCTGCCCGCTGGTCACCAAGGTCCATCTGGAGGCCGTGAAGTACGCCAGGGAGGGGTACACGATCGTCCTGATCGGCCACGAGGGGCACGACGAGGTGATCGGCACGATGGGCGAGGCCCCCGGGCGGATGGCCCTGGTCGAGACGGCGGCCGACGTCGAGGCCCTCGACCTGCCCCCCACGGCGAAGGTCGCCTACCTGACGCAGACCACCCTGAGCGTCGACGACGCCAACATCGTGATCGCCGCCCTCCGGGCCAAGTTCCCGGGCATCAACAACCCGCCCAAGGACGACATCTGCTACGCGACCCAGAACCGCCAGGAGGCCGTCCGCGAGCTGGCCGGGCGGGCCGACGTGGTCCTGGTCCTCGGCAGCCAGAACAGCTCCAACAGCAAGCGCCTCGCCGAGATCGCCCGCTCGCTCGGCCCGCATGCCCACCTGATCGACGGCGTGACGGACGTCGACGTCGCCTGGTTCGAAGGCGCCGAGACCGTCCTCATCACCGCCGGCGCCAGCGCCCCCGAGGACGTGGTCCAGGAGTGCATCGCCTACCTCCAGGACCGCTTCGGCGCCGCGATCCGCGAGGAGTGGGTCCGCGAGGAGAGCGTCCACTTCCCGCTGCCCAAGTCGCTCCGCGAGCTGCTCCCCTCGGGCACCGCCTGAGGCGAGGGCGAGGCCCGGGCCGGCCGATCGATCAGCGTCCCTTGGCCTTGGGGCCCGGCGGCTCGAAATCGGCCTCGAACCGGCCGGCCTCGGGCGGGAGGGTGAAGACCTCGGGGTCGCGGTCCTCCCGCGCCATCTCGCGGAGCTTCTGGCCGCACGACCGGCTGGCGATCAAGCTGAGCACGGTGATCTGCATCAGGTTGATCGCGCCGAGGACGGCCAGGCCGAGCATCAGCATGAGCGTGGAGCGATTCCAGGCGACCTCGCGGAGCGGCCAGAAGGGGGAATCCCAGTTGGTCCGCGAGAAGAAGTAGAGCGACCAGACCATGGCCCCGGTCGTCGCCAGGGACCGGGCCGCCCGGCCGAACTCGCCCGCCCGCGACTCGCCGAGGTGCGTCGCCAGGTCGGCCGCGAGCCCGGCGATCAGCGCGTATTCCGACCAGCCGAGGGCCGAGCCCAACGAGCGCCGGAACCAGTCGTGGCCGAACTTCCCCTCCGAGAGCCCGAGGTCGGCGGCGTGGTCGAGCGACCAGAGCACGAGGTCGACCAGGCACATCATCAGGAGCAGGCCCGATCGCCGGAGCCAGGCCCGATCGGGCCAATGCCCCCAGATCAGGCAGGCCCCGATGAGGGTCGACCAGACGACCGCCGTCTCCTCGATCAGCTCCCAGTGGGGGAACATCTGCCTCAAGGCCATGTGGCCCCCCGGCCCGGCGAGGATCAGCAGGACGAAGCTGATCGTCGAGAGGCTGGCGATCGCCAGGCCCAGCCCGAGGCAGGAGAAGCCCAGGCCGTAGCGGCGGAGCCTCCGTCGCAACCGGGGGCGCTCCGCGTCGGGATCGGCCCAGGAGTCCGGCAAGTCGGCCGACGAGGAAGCCGTCCAGGGATCAAGGCCGGCGGGTTCCGATCGACCCGGGCGCGACGAGCGGTTCACATCCATGGGCAATCCGATTCGATCCGGAGGGTCCGACGCGGCCGACGCCGATTCGACCATTTCATTATAGACGAACCGACCGTCGCCCGCCAACGAGCGATCCGAGTCCCCGCGATCCCGGAGACCGGACCCGGTCGCGAACCGACAACGGGGCCCGGGTCGTTCGAAAAGCAGAGGCCGCGCCTCCTCGGCCCATCGGACGGGGGGGAGGCGCGGCGTCAACCTCGGGCCCGATCGATCAATAGGCGTCGGCCGAGATGACTTCGCCGTTGGCCCGGGTCCCCAGGCCCCACCAGACGTACTGGGCGATGGAGTCCTTGATGAACCGGACCGAGCCGTCGGCCATCAAGGTATTGACGCCCCCGGAGTGGTTGCTGGAGGCGTTGGCGTAGGTAGCCTGGTCGGGCCAGCCGCCGCCGGCGGAGCGGCAGGCGCTCCAGGCGTAGAGCTTGGAGTTCGGGGGGACGATCGTGTTGAACATGGTCGTCCCGTTGGCACCGACCTCCCAGTAGATCCCCCGCGATCTGTTGAGGTTGCCGGAATTTGTGTTGCAGGTGACGAGGCCCTGGAGGATGGCCGCCGGATTCTGGTTGGCATCCAGCATCTGGTCGCTTTTGGTGCCGACGCTCATGATCGCGGTGCCCCGATACCCACGGACGGCCTGGGGCCCGCCGACGAGCCCTTCGGAGAAGGCGATGGTGTTGGAGGAGCCGTCGGTCGCGTCGCGGAGGCCGTAGGTTCGATAATAGGTGAACAGCCCGGTGCTCCCCTGCGAGAGGCCCGGCGGGGCGGGCGGGGCAACGAACGTGGTGGTCCCCATGCTCGCGACGTAGCTATTATCGTTGCTGCCGGTTGAGTTGTTGACGTTGGCCGCCCCGGTGCCGGCGTTGGGGTCGGACGGGCAGAGGAAGCCGTTGACGCGGGCCAGGGTAACGGTGCTGTTGGCGTTGAAGTTGTAGCCTTGATTGTTGCCAATGGAGAAGTTGCAGGCATTGGACATCGTCGACTGCTCGAGGAAGTTGAGCATCAGGGCTTGGGCGCTCCAGTTGTCCCAGAAGAATGTGGTGATCGGTTGAACCTGCGAGACGCCCATCGGGAACGAGTCGTGCACGCTATGGTAGTTGTGCAGGGCCAGGCCGATCTGCTTGAGGTTGTTGACGCACTGCGAACGTCGGGCGGCCTCGCGGGCGGCTTGGACGGCGGGCAGCAGCAGGGCGATCAGCACGGCGATGATGGCGATCACCACCAGCAGCTCGATGAGCGTGAAACCGGCCGGGCGATCGGCCCGCTTGCGAAGACCGAATCGTTGACGAACGATCATGGCGACGTGTACCTCGGCGAGAGGGCGAACGGCGATCTGCCGGAGGATCATCCCCGGCGCGCGGTCGACACGGGGGGAGATCCAGGCCACGCGGGCTGACGGCATGTCGGGTGCGCGGATGAGAACAGGTTGTGGATGACGAGACCGACGAAGGGTATGTGGAGTGCTAAGCGGAGCCGGGCGACTCCCATTTGAGAGCCGGCCCGATGACCCGACCGCAGCCACAGTTCATACTCGGATTCCGATGATTCCTTGTCAAGAATTTTTGGTCCGGAAAAATCGAGAAATCGAAGAAAACTTACGCGCGAACGGTGATGGTAGGATTCAATCATGCCTCGTTGGGATGCGGCCAAAACCGTCGAATTCGCGGGGATATCGATCCGCGCGAGGACCGTCGGGGTCGGGGGCCGGCACGGATGAGACTCGCCGAACCGGCCTGGTTGTTCCTGCTGGCGCTGGCGGTGCTGCCGTGGCTCCGGGGCCTGCGTCTCAGTAGCTATCGGCGCTGATAACCTCGCCCCCGTTCCGGGTCCCGAGCCCGAACCAGGTGACGACGTTGATCGAATCTTTCATAAACTTGACGCTGCCGTCGGCCAGCAGCGTGTTGACCCCGCCGGGGTGGTAGCTGTTGGCGTTGCTGAAGGGCGCCATCGTGGTCGATCCGGTGTTGCTGCAATGGGTCCACTTCCTGCCGTTGGGCGGGACGACCGTGTTGAAGAGGGTCTGGGTCATGCAGCCGTGGGCCCAGTCGCGGCCCTTCTGGTTGTCGAAGCTGCCGCCGGTCTGCCAGGCGACGTCGCAGAGCCCGATGGCGGTCTGGACGGCGGCGTAGGCGCTCCCGGCGTTGAGCACCCGCGCGGCGTCGGACATCCCGACGTTGTTGACGCCCACGAACTTCATGCCCTTGCTGGTGTTCGCCGGATTGACGACCCCTTCGGAGTAGGCGATCGTGTTCGAGCTGCCGTCGGTCGCGTCGCGGATGCCGTAGGACCTCTGGAACGAGAACATCCCGCTCGACTCGGCGCTCGGGAAGCTGGCCGTGGGGATGAACTGGATCGAGCCGGTGTCGACGCCGGCGGGCACGGAGAGGCTCGTCGTCGTGCCGACGCAGCCGTAGTAGCTGCTCGTGTCGCGGTCGTTGCCCGCGAAGCTCGTGCTGCCGCCGTTGCCGGAGAGCGGGTCGGACGGGCAGAGGAAGCCGTTGATCTGGGTGTCGGCCGCGGTGCTGTTGATGACGGTGGGGTTGCTGCCGCCCCCCTCCTCGATGCCCCAGTTGAAGTTGGCCGAGTTGTAGACCGCCTGCTGTTCGAGGAACGGCAGGAGCAGGCCGAGGTGGCCCCACGAGTTCTTCGCCCGGAAGGTGTTGGGCAGCTGGTACATGTTGAGCGACACGCCCAGGGGGAAACAGTCGTGCACGCTGTGGTAGTTGTGGCAGGCCAGGCCGAGTTGCTTGAGGTTGTTGACGCACTGCGAGCGGCGGGCGGCCTGCACGGCGGGCAGCAGCAGGGCGATCAGCACGGCGATGATGGCGATGACGACCAGCAGCTCGATGAGCGTGAAGCCGGCCCGCCTTGCGAAGCCCGACCGTTGACGAATGATCATGGCGTGGTGTACCTCGGAGAGAGAGGGGGCTCGCACCGCGATCCGCGAGAGGATTGAGCCCGGCACCCGGTCGGCGCCGGGGGGAGATCCGCCCCACACGGGCCGACGCCGTGTCGGGCCCGCGGGCGAGAACAGGTGGTGGATGACAAGACCGACGATGAACTTGCGGCGTGCGAGGCGGGCCCGGGCGACTCCCTCTCGGGAGCCGGCCCGATGCTCCGACACCCGTCACGGTGTATACTCGGCTTCCGATGATTCGTTGTCAAGCATCCTTGGCCCGGAAAGAACGGGACGCTCCCGGAAATTCACGCACGACCGGCGATGGTCGGAGTTAATTATGCTTCATCGGGTTGCGATGGAAGTCGTCGAGTCGCGAGGCCTGTCGCCCGGCCCCCGGGTCGTCGGGGCCGGGGGCCGGCACGGATGAGGCTCGCCGAGCCGACCTGGCTGCTCCTGCTGGCGCCGGCGGCCTTGCCCTGGCTCCGGGGCCTTCGTCGGCCGCGGGTCGGCTGGCCGACCCTGTCCGGCTTCGCCGGCGGCCGGGGCCGGGGTGCGCGGGGGTTCCGGGCCCTGGGGCCGCTCGCCCGGGGGGCGGCCGTCGCCTGCCTGGCGGTGGCGATGGCGCGGCCGCAGGACGTGGGGGGGAGGGTCCGGGTCGCCGGCAAGGGCGTGGCGATCATGGCGGTGCTCGACCGGAGTTCGAGCATGAAGGCGGCCGACTTCCCCACCGGCCCCGACTCGCCGCCGATCTCGCGGCTCGAGGCCGCCAAGGCGACCCTCGCCCGGTTCCTCGGCGGGCGTGCCGACGACCTGGTCGGGATCGTGGCCTTCGCGAACTACCCCGACCCGGTCGCGCCGCCGACGCTCGACCAGGAGTTCTTGCGCGACGCCGTCCGCGCGATCCGCCCGGCGGGCCCGGCCGACGACGGGACCAACATCGGCGACGCCATCGCCTGGGCCCTCGGCATGATCCGCGAGGCCCCCACCCGCCGCAAGGTCGTGGTCCTGCTCACCGACGGCCGGAACGCCCCCGCCGTCCCCAGGCCGGTCGACCCACTGGCCGCGGCCGAGATCGGCCGGTCGCTGGGGGTGACCCTGCACACGATCGCGGTGGGCCGGGCCCCGGAGGGAGGCAAAGGGCCGGGGCAGGCCACGCCGGCCACCCCGGCGACGCCGGCCCCGGTCGGCGAGGGGGCGGAGGGCCCGGACGTAGACTGGCTTGCCCGGCTGGCGGAGGCGGGCGGGGGCCGGGCCTTCGTCGCCGCCGACTCGGACGCCCTCGAACGGGTCTTCCGCGAGATCGACGCGCTGGAGAAGAGCCCGGTCTCGGGCACCGTCCGAATCCTCTACCGCGAGCGGTTCGCCCCCTGGGTGGCCGCCGCCCTCGTCCTGCTGGCGGTCGACTTCGGGCTGTCCTCGGGGCGGTTCCGCCGGCTACCGTAGGGGTCGGCCGATTCCGATCGACGGGGAAGGTGGAGGGGGAGGGATCGCCGATGCTCAGCTTCGCCCATCCGGGACGGCTCTGGCTCCTGGTCGCGCTGGGCCCCGGCCTGGCCCTGGCGGCCTGGGGCTCGCGGCGGAGGCTGCGCGACTGGCGGGCGTTGGGGCAGTCGGGACGGCCGACGGGCGACGGGTCCCGGGCCTGGCTGGCCGCGATGGCCCTGCTGGTCCCCGCGTTGGCGCAACCGCGATGGGGCCGGGCCCCCGGCGCCGAGGCCCCGCCGGGGCACGACGTGGTGCTCCTCGTCGACGCCAGCCGGAGCATGGCGGCCGAGGACGCCGTCCCGGACCGGATGGGCCTGGCCATCGGCGCGGCCTCGGGCCTGGTCCGGGCCCTGGGCGGGTCGGCCGGCAACCGCGTGGCGGTGGTCGCCTTCGCCGGGCGGGGCGTCCTCCGATGCCCCCTGACCGGAGACCTCGACGCGGCAATCGACGCCCTCCGCGACCTCAAGCCGGGCGGGGTCCGGCCCGGCGGGACCGACCTCGGCGCGGGGCTGGAGGCGGCGGTCGACGCCTTCGACGACGAGGACCACGCCGAGGGGCGGACGATCGTGATCTTCTCCGACGGCGAGGACCATGCCGGCTCCTGGGCCTCCGCGCCCGACCGGCTCCGCTCCGCGGGCATCCTCGTCCACTCCGTCGCCATCGGCGACCCCGACCGGGGCCATCCCGTCCCCCTCGGCGATCGGGCCCGCCCGAAGAAAGGGGAGGAGAAGCCGGCCGACACGACCCGACGCTCCGACGTCGCCTTCGAGGCCCTGGCCCGGGCGACTGGCGGCGCGGTGATCCCGCTGGGCCTGGCCTCGACGGACCTCGGGGCGCTCTACCGCGACCGGATCGAGCCGACGGCGCGGCGGCGTCGCGAGGCGATCCGCCTGCCGGAGCGGGCCGAGCGGTTCCCCGCCTTCGTCCTCGCGGCGCTGGCGGTCGGGCTGGCCGGGTCGTCGCCGGGCCTGGGGCTGGGCCGGGGCCGCGGTCGTCGATTCCGGCTCGCGTTCGCGACGGCGGCCTGGGCCGTCGCCGGCCCGTCGATCGGCGCGGGATCCGGGGGCGGCACGCCGGCCTCGCTGGTCGCCGGGGGCCTCCGCTCGTACGAGGCCGGGCGATTCGCCGAGGCGCTCGGGGCCTTCGAGGAGGCGGCCGGACTCGCGCCGGACGCCGCGATCCCGCGGTACGACGCCGCCGCGACGCTGTTCCGGCTCGGCCGCCACGCCGAGGCCGTCGCCCGCTACGGCGAGGCCCGCGAGCGCGGCGACGGCGGGCTCGCGATCAAGATCGATTACGCCCTGGGCAATGCCCACCTCGCCCTCGGCGACGTCGCCGGGTCGCTGCCGCACTACGACGCCTGCCTCGGCTCGACCCTGGCGGGCCCGGCCTACGACGCGATCCGCCGCGACGCCGCCCTGAACCGCGCCTTCGCCGCCAGCCGGATCGAACCCCCGCCCGAGGAGCCCGACCGCGGCGACCCGCGCCCCGGCGGGCCGGACCGCCCCCGGCCCTCGCCCGACCGCTCGCGGGGCCGTGGTCGGGGCGACGGCGACGGGGCCTCGAGCCCGGGCGAGCCCGGCAGATCCGGCCGGGCCGGCGACCCGGGCGGCGGGGGCGGGCCGCGGGGCGCCGGGGGCGCGGGGGGCGAAGGGCAGGCACCGCCCGGCGAGGGCTCGCCGCAATCGCGGCTCGACGCCGCCCTCCGGGACGTCCGCGAGTCGCGCCGGCTCCGGGCCCCCGAGCCCGAGGACCCCCCCTCGGGCCGGGTCGTCAAGGACTGGTGAGCCTCAGCGGGCGATGAGGCCGAGCGTCCGGTGGACCGAGGAAGCGTCTTGCTCGGCGACCGAGGTGGACGAGGCGGCCCGGAATAGCTCGAGCATCACGAGGACCTGGCCGAGGTCGCGGTCGACATCGTTGACGGGCCGCCGGGATCGGGCCGCGAGCCGCCGGGCGATCGGCCCCCGATAGCGGCGGGCCTCCGAGCAGAGGCGGATCAGGTCGACGACGGCGAACGTCTCGACCTCGGGGAAGTACCGCTCGCGGACCCCGGAGATCACCGTGGGGGGGCGCGTGGCCCCGAGTCGCGAGATCGCGTCCACGCCGTTGCCCAGGACGAGCCGGTCGCGGTCGACGCGGTAGGCGAGCACGGTCCGGATGCCGTCGGTCAGGGTGGTCGTCGCGGAATCGCCGACCCGGCGGGATTCGACCCGGAGGTGCCTGGCGCGGCGGCGGGGGTCGAACGCGTAGAAGGCCAGCCCGGTCCGGAACGCGTTGTCGATCGGGGCCGCCAGTTCCCCCTCGCCGGGCCGGTTGGCCCAGCCTACGACCCCGACAATCGGGAAGAGCGGGAGGCCATCGGGCTCGGGCCGGGCGTCCATGTAGGCCAGGACGCCGGGGCCGAGGCGGGGGAGGACCTCGGCGTTGGGGTCCTCGCCCAGGAGCAGGCCTTGGAGGCCGACCTTGAGGTTCTCCAGCCTCGGCCGGTCGTCCTCGGGGGTCAGCTCCCAGAGGACGTCGCGGGCCGCCTCGAAGTCGACGTGGGCCGCGACGACCGCGAGCGCCGAGTCGGGGACCTCGCGGGCGGAGGTGGGCCGGGAGGCCGGGCGGCTCAGCCACCCCTTGAGCCAGGGCTCGAGCTTGGCGGGGTCGACCGCCTCGTGCGTGTGGAGCAGCAGCCCGTCGCGCCATTCCAGGGCCGCGCCCGCGTAGCCGACGGCCGTCAGATACCGCGCGAACATCGCGAGCAGACGCTCTTGGGCCGGGCGATCCGGCAGGGGCAGGCCGGCCACCGCCGCCTCGACGAGCTTCGGGTTGACGTAGAGGCTGGCCACCGCCGACTCGGGCAGCCCGCGCCGGACCTTGAGGAACTCCAGGTTGTCCTTGAGGCAAGGCCGGCCTTCGAGCTTGCGGTCGATCACCCCCTGGATCAGCCTCTCCGAGTTCGACCAGGCGAAGGTGCCGTCGTCGAGCTGGATGTAATACTCCGTCGGCCGCCCGCCCGGCTTGTATTCGCGGGACGTGTAGGCGAGCGGGCCCCGGTTCTTCTTCTCGACGCCGAGGAGTTCGCCGCCCTTCTTCTGGGCCGCGTTCCAGGCGTCGATCAGGCGACGGAGCAGGGCGAGGTCGCGGGGGCGGGCCAGGAGCAGGCCGGTCGATTGCTCCGGGGCGTCGGGCGGGCCGGGCATGTAGATCAGGACCACGGCGTCGCCGACGAGTTCGTCGCGGAGCGTCGCCAAGCTCACGCCCAGCGCCGCCTCGATGTCGCGACCCGCCTTGGCCAACTGGACGAACCGATCGGACCCGAGCCAGGCCCGGACCGCGGGGATCTTGCGGAGCGAGGCCAGGAGCGGGGCGTCGCCGATCTGCCGCCAGTGGGTCCGGAGGTCCTCGATGGCCAGGGTCGCGCCCGCGTCCGGCGGGACGAGGCGGAACAGCCCGTCGGCCGGGCCGGCGCCCGCGGCGATCGCGGCGAGCGACCAGCCCCAGGCTAGGATCGCGAATCGGGACGTTCGCCGCATGACCGACCACCCCTCGAAAGTTCGTCCGCCGGGGCTCGTCGGCGGCGGGGCCGGGGCCGTCGCCACGGTCAGCCCCCGGCCCGGGATTGCCCGGCGGCCGGCCGGGCGTCGGGGGGGCGGGGCCGGTCCGCCCGGCTCCGCCGGGGGACCTCGGCGCCGGGGCGAACGATCCGGGCCCGGATCGTCGCGGAGTCGGCCCGGCGGCCCATCCGATCGAGCAGGTCGGCGTAATCGCCGAGGGCCCGGGCCAGGCCGGGGTCGTCGCGCCCGGCCGGCTTCGCGCGGATCTCGACCGATCGCCGATATCTCGACTCGGCCTCGGCCAGCTCGCCCTGACCGGCCTGGATCCGGGCGAGGCCGTCCAGGGCCCGGGCCACCGAGAGGTCACCCGGCCCCCGGGCCCGTTCGAAGAGGACGAGGGCCCGGTCGAACAGGGGCCGGGCCTCGGCGACCTTGCCCTGTTCGAGCCGGGCCCAGGCCAGGTTGTTGACGTCGTCGCCGGTCTCGGGGTCCGACGGGCCCTGGGCCTTCTCGCGGAGGGAGACGGCGCGGGCGAACTCCGGCTCGGCCTCGGCATAACGACGCTGGCCGACCAGGAGGATGCCGAGCAGGGAATGGGTCCGGGCCCGCTCCACGACCTCGGCCGGGGTCCGGCCCGGCGGGAAGGCGGAGGCGCGGCGGAGCAGGGCCTCGGCCTCGGAATCCTGGCCCTGCTCGGCGCGGAGCGTCGCCAGTTGGTTGAGGCCCTGCGCGACCTGGGGCGCCTCGGGTCCCAGCTTCTCCTCGCGGGCCGCCAGGGCCCAGCGGGCGAGCGGCTCGGCCTCGGCGAGCCGCCCCTGCTTCTGGAGCGCCCAGGCCAGGTCGGCATAACTCCGGGCCATCAGGCGTCCGTCGTTCAGGCTCGGCCTCCGCGCGGCCTTGACCGCGGAGTAGAACTCGTGCTCGGCCGTGTCGAAATAGCCCTTGCTCATCGCCCGCCAGCCGGCGTTGTTGTACGCCTTCCAGTCGGACCAGTCTTCGAGCAAGACGGCCGCGGGCGACGACATCCCGGGCAGGGCCCGGGGGGAGGTCACGCCCGGCGACTGGGCGGGGGCGACGGCCGGGAGGCCGAGCAGCCAGGCCGCCGCGAACCAGCGGGCGCGGATCATCGGCGACTCCGACCGGGGCCCGGGCGAGGTTTGATCCCGGTCATGACGCATCCCGGGCCGGCGGGGTCTTGGGGGCGGCCTCGGGCACCGGGCCGAGCAGGAAGCTGAAGGCGTGCCGCGCCGAGCCCGAGATCGGCCGGATGCCCGCGTTCACCCGCTCGCCGACCGCCCCGAGCAGGCCCGGAGGGGAGACGCGTGCGGGGTCGGCGTCGGCGGACGTCTCGGCCGGGAAGCCGCCCGGTCCCTCCAGGTCGAACGCCTCGCGGCCGATCCGGGCGGCGGGGGCGGAGGCCTCGCGGGCCAGCTCGATCGTCGCCTCGGTCGCCTCGGCCAGAGCCTCTTCGAGGGAGCGCGTCGGGATCGGCGCGGGGGCGGGGGCCGGGTTGCGGGGCGGGGCCAGGACGATTCTCGACGCGGCGGCGGGCCCCGGCGGGACCGCGCGACCGGGCCCGTTCCGGGCGGCATGGCCGAGCCAGGCGGCCGCCAGGATCGCGGCGGCTGCCGCCAGCCGTCGCCAGGCGTGCCGGGGCCGGTCGGGCATCGGCACCACGGCCTCCGGCGTGGCCGCCGGCGGGACCAGGAGGCCGCGGATGCGGGCGAGCGACCCCGGCGAGGGGGCCGGCGGGGCGGGCCAGGCCGCGAGGGCATGGCCGAGCAGGCGGTAGCGGGCGGAGATCGCGGCGCAGGGCTCGCAGGATGCCGCGTGGGCCTCCAGGTCGCGATCCGGGCCGGACGCCCCCGCCGGCCGGGCGTCGAGCGTCTCGTTGCAGAGGCGTTCGAAGTCGGAGCAAATCATGGCCAAACTTGTCCTGATTCGTGGTACGGGGCCCGGTCGCGGGTGATCGGAGGGCCGGGAATGGGCGGCGCGATAGCCGGCCCCGGAATCCCGGTTGCAAACCCTGGCCCCGGAGTGAGTTGAGGTGGACATGAGGAATTCGCGACCCGGCGGAGTCAGCAATGGACGCCGCGGCGAGTCAGGTATTCGGCGAGCTGGCCCCGGGCGCGATGGAGCCAGGTCTTGATGGTGCCGACCGGTCGGTTCATCGCCTGGCTGATCTCCTCGTAGGGGAGGCCCTGCTCGTGGAAGAGGACGACGACGGTCCGATACTTCGGCCGGAGGTGGTCGAGCGCCCGCCGGAGTTCCTCAGCGAGATCGTCGGGATCGCGGAGGCCGGGCCGGTGATCTTCGCAATCTTCGGCGGAGTCGGCGAGATGGGGCAGACGGGAGCGGCGGACCAGGGCGGTCCGGCAACGGTTGGCGGCGATCCCGAGCATCCAGGGGCGGAGCGGCCGTCCCGCGTCGAACCCCGCGATCCCGCCCAGCGCGCGGAGGAAGGTCTCCTGGACCACATCCTCGGCATCCTGGCGGTGCCGCATCATCCGGAAGCAGAGGCCGTAGACCACCCCGTGGTAGCGATCGAACAGCAGGCCGGGGGCCTGCGGGTCGCCGGACCGAAGCATGTCGACCAGCTCTCGGTCATCCATCGTCGCGGGCCTTTGCCGGACGGACGGGATGGCGACGAGCGGTCGGACACCCCGGGATACCTCAAGGGAGAGGATCACGTTTCAGGAATTCTGGTGGCTCGCCCCATTATTGCAGAGGGCGGGCGATCCGGGAACGAGCTGCCGGCGGCGGTCGGCCGATCCCAACGGGCCCGGGGGCGCACGGGCGACGGCGGCCGGGGGCCCACGGTGGGTCGCCGGCCGCCGTCGC
>JAABUX010000517.1_pt1 | contig 65964 bp, 51 predicted proteins | sample 5561851 | NCBI WGS metagenome assembly JAABUX01 (sample SAMN10711883, study PRJNA513361) | rock metagenome | isolation source: Antarctica rocks | place: Antarctica: Victoria Land, Richard Nunatak red sandstone | collected 2016-01-03
CGCTACCTCGATCTGCCGCAACAGATTTACCACCTGCTCAGGTTGGTACTTCTTGCCTCGTCCCATATGCTCTCCTTGTCCAGTGTCTCTCTTCTCCACTGGCACATTTCAAGCCGGGCACTCCAATATTCCGTGGAAGGAGCAGCGAGGACAAACCTGTTGAGCTTCTCCAGGACGTCACTCAGATTAGTGTGCTTTGGGTGCAGTGCCGAAAGAGTCCGAGCACCCCCGTCGCATAAGTTTTGAGCTTACGAAAAAGCTTGAGAATGAAGGCCAAAAGTGAGCTTAGACGCTACACAGCTCTAGGCCCTCGGCACCGTTGCTGCGCCCACTGGCCTGCCCGCTATTTTATGGAGCGGCCAAACGCGCGCCACCGACTGCGCGACTTTTTCAGCTCGCATATCCGCAACGCGAACACGCGCCGCGCGTACCTGGAGGCAGTGCGGCAGTTCTCTGCCTTCTGCGCTGAGCATGGACTCTTCGATCTCGCCCAGGTCGAACCAATGCATGTTGCAGCGTTCGTCGAGGCGCAGCTGCGGCTGCACTCGAAGCCAACCAGGAGCCGGTGCAAGCGGAGTTTCGCCTGCCGCGGGAGAAGATATGCTCGGCCGCGATAAACAAACAGTTCTGACGCATGCTTTTCGGCAGTCGCACTTCGGCGGTCGATTCAGTGCAAGGTACGTAGATTTACGTAGGCGGTGTCCGTAATCATACGGATACTCTCCGGGCCTCCTTGTCAGGCATAGTGGGCGTACCCCGTCATTTGAGGTTGCCGCATGTCCCCTAATTTTGCTTTCACTGCCACACGAACAACTCTTTTTTTTCTGCTCGTCGGCAGCACCGGTTTTTCGGCATTCGCGCAGACATCCACCACCGGCGCCATTCGGGGGACACTTACCGACCCTTCGGGCGCCATGATTGCCGGCGCCAGCGTGACGGTGAAGCAAGAAGCGACCGGCACAGCGCGGACCGTTACGACATCAGGCAACGGCGAGTATAACGTGGGCCTGCTGCCGCCCGGCACCTATACGCTCTCCTTTACCGCGCCCGGCTTTTCGACCGCGGTACCGCAGCCGGTCAACGTCAATGTGACGGAGACGGCCAGGGTCGATGCGAGCCTGACGGCCGGCAGCCAGAGCGAAACCGTCGAGGTTTCCGGTGCGGCTCCGCTGGTGCAGACCGAGAGCGCCACGCTCGGCACCACGGTTTCGGGTAAAACCATCCAGGAGGTTCCGCTCACCGAGCGCAACTTTACCCAGGTGCTGACCATGTCGCCCGGGGTTGTCGGCGATGTCAACAATGCGGCTTCGCTGGGTAAAGGCACGCAGGATCTTTACGTCAATGGCAGCAGCGATATCAGCAATAACTTCCACATGGACGGCGCCGACATCAATAATTACGGTAGCGGCCGCGCCGGCGATTTCGTGCAGCAGGCCGGGATTGCGATTCCCAATCCTGACGCCATCGCGGAGTTCAAGATCCAGACGACGCTCTACGATGCAGGCTTTGGCCGCGATGCAGGAGCCAACGTCGATGTGATCACCAAGTCCGGCTCCAACGGCTTTCACGGTGCGCTGTTCGAGTTCTTCAGGAACGACGTGTTGAATGCGAACGATTCATTTTTGAAGTACAGCGGCCAGCCTCGCCCGGCGATGAAGCAGAACCAGTTCGGCGGCACGCTTGGCGGCCCGGTTATCAAGGATCGAGTTTTTTTCTTCGGCACGTATCAGGGCACGCGGCAGGTGAACGGGCTTTCCGCGAGCTCGCTGGCCAGCAATTCGCTTCCGGCACTGACGAACGATCGGTCGCGAGCGGCGCTTGGAGCCCGTTTCTGTCCCGCGGCCGGCGCAAACCCTTCCGCATACGGCACGAAATACGGCGGGGAGCAGGTGGCCTGCGATGGTTCCAACATCAATCCCGTGGCGCTGCGGCTGCTCAACACAAAAATCGCGAACGGGACGTATTACATCCCGACGCCGCAGCGGTACGGGATCGACTCCTCCGGCAACCCGGCGGGCTTCTCCACGTACAGCGTCCCGGCGCACTTCAAGGAAGACCAGGGGATGATCAACACGGACTATGTGCTGACGCAGAGCCAGCGCCTGAGCGAGCGCTACTTCTACTCGCATGATCCGCAGATGCAGCCCTTCAGCACCTGCGCCGCCGGATGCACGCCGGGCTCGGGCGTCGACCCGGTGTTCATCAACCACGTGGCGTCGCTCAAACTTACTACGGCGCTTACCTCCAGCTTTCTGAATGAAGCCCTGGTCGCGTACGTGCGCAACACCGGGACGCTCAGGACGGAAGCGACGCTGCCGTCCTCCGCGCTCGGCATCACGCCGAGCGACCCCACCTATGCGCTGTTTCCGCTGATCACCGTCAACGGATCGTTCAGCCTGGGCGGCAGCAACAATGATGTTTCACGTTCGGCGGTCGATACTTTCGAGATCTCCGACCAGATTTCTTTTACCCACGGAAACCAGAGCATTCGTGCCGGGTTCACGGGTGAGAAGCAGCAGTTCAACTTCGACGACCCGAATAACCGGCGCGGCAGCGTGACGTTCCAGACGTTTCCGGACCTGCTGCTGGGCCTCACCGCGGCGCAGAATGGTTCGCCGTACAGCAACGTGTATACGAGTACGAGCGCGCAGGGCACGTACTACAAGGCGTTTCGCGCGACCGAGCTGGCGAGCTTCCTTCAGGATGACGTGAAGGTCGCGCCGAACCTCACGGTCAACGCCGGTGTGCGCTGGGAGATCAACAGCGGCGTAAGCGAAGCCGCCGGCCACATGAGCAGCATTTTTCCGAGCATCATCGCGAGCAATCCCGCGCCGACTGCTGCCGGGTCCTATGCCGGCTTTATCGTTCCTTCCAATTACCCGTTTCCGGTGCCCAGCGGAGTGACAAAAATCGGGAGCAAATCCTTGTCGAAAAATGACCTGCCGCTGCACAACGTCGGCCCGCGCCTGGGCTTTGCCTGGCTACCCCGCGGGTCGGATACCACGACCGCGGTCCGCGGCGGCTACGGTATCTTCTTCACGGTGCCGAACGGCAACTCCGTGCTGCAGATACTTACGGGTCAACCGTTCGTCAGCACGGCTTCACTAAGCGGCACGAGCAACACGGCGGCCACCTTTGCCGTTCCGTTTACTACGCCGTTGACGCCCGGGGTCTGGAAGCCGCGGACCAATACCTCGCAGCTCTCCGCAGTCGGCATTGCGGAGAATATCGATTCACCGCTGACCGAGCAATACAACCTGGACGTGCAGCAGCAAGTGGGTCATCACACGGTGGTCGAGGTGGGCTATGTGGGGACACGCGGCACGCGTCTTTCCGAGTCCCGCAATATTAATTTGCCGGGCCTTGCGAGCCCTGGGGGACCGATCAATGGCATCACCACCAACACCATCGCAAACGCGCCGGGGCGTGTGCCCTATCTCGGCTTCGGCCCCACCGGGCTTACGCGGATCGAGACCTACGGCTTCTCGATGTACAACAGCCTGCAGGCAAGTGTTCGCCGCGAGCTGAGCCACGGCTTGATGGTGCAGGGCTCGTACACCTGGGGCAAGGCGATGACGACAGTGATCGGCGCCGGCCAGACCGCGGTGTTTGCCGGAGGCAGCGGCAACAGCAACAATCCCGACGACCGCCGTCAGCGCTACGGCCCCGCTGCTTTCGACCGCCCCAACCGCTTTGTCGCGGTTTACACATGGCAGATTCCCGCGCTGCGCGGAGATGGCGCTCTGCTGCGCGGTATTACGAACAACTGGGAGCTTTCCGGAGTCACCACGGTGCAGAGCGGCACTCCGCTGACCTTTACCGATAACCGTAACGGCACCATCTATTCCTCCTCCGGCACGGCTCGCGCACAGTTCGCGCCGGGCAAGGGCAAGGGCGATATCCTCGCCGCAGCCGGCTCGACGCGCAGCCGCCTGCGCAGCTATTTCAAACCGTCCGGCGGGCTTTTCGTGGCTGCACCGGCGATCGGCAACGGCACCGATTTTGGTGACACAGCGATCGGCGCGGTGCGCGGGCCCGGCCAGCATAACTGGGATATGGCTTTGTCAAAGACCATGCACGTCCGTGGCCTGGGCAAAGGGAGCGCGCTGGATTTTCGCACGGAGTTTTTCAATGCCTTCAATCACCCGCAGTATGCGAATCCCGGGACGGCGGTCGGCACGGCGAGCTTCGGTATCATCCAGTCCGCTTCGGTTGCTCCGCGCCTTATTCAGTTTGCCTTGAAGTACACGTTCTAACATCGCGGAGGAATGCATGTATGTCCTCCGCGTGTGTATCTGGCTTTAGCTCATTCTACTTAGGGCGTTCCTTGGGAAACCGACTTACTGCAAAGAAAGGCTTGCATGCACCGCATATCTGTTCTGATGTTCCTTGCTCTCGGATTTACAGCTTCCGCCGTTGCGGAAGATTTTACCCTGCCGGCGAAGCCCGATACTGTTGCCTGGGGTTACTACTCCGGCATGGCCAAGCCGGCGCTCACCGTGCACTCGGGCGATACGGTGACGATGCAGACGCTCTCTACCTGCGGCCCGCCGGAGCGGCTTATCGAGCGCGGCGTCAAGGCTGAGGACATACCGCCGTACACGGACGCGATCTATAAGGAAGTGAAGGATAAGGGACCGGGCGGACATATTCTTACCGGCCCGGTGGCGATTGCAGAGGCCGAGGCTGGGGACGTCCTTGAAGTACAGATCCTGAAGATCAATCTGGACGCGAACTTCGCCTGCAACGGCTTCGGCCTGCACCGCGGTTTTCTACCCATGGACTACCCCTACAGCCGCTCCAGGATCATCCCGCTCGACCGGCAGAAAATGATTGGGCACTTCGCGCCAGGCGTGGATATCCCGCTGCACCCGTTTTTCGGCAGCATGGGCGTGGCCCCGGCCGGCGGCAAGATCGACAGCGCTCCGCCGTTTGCCCACGCGGGCAACATGGACAACAAGGAACTGGTCGCCGGCACTGTGCTCTACATCCCCGTCGCCGCCAAGGGCGCGCTTTTTGAGGCCGGGGACGGCCACGCGGGACAGGGCAATGGAGAGGTAGACATCACGGCCATGGAAACCTACCTGACCGGCACCTTCCGCTTTGTCGTGCACAAGCAGCAGCACCTGCTCTGGCCGCGTGCGGAGACGCCGGACTTTTACATCTCCATGGGCTTCAGCCCCGATCTCAAGGAGGCAACCGAGTATGCCTTGCGCGATATGATCGATTTCCTGGTCGAACAAAAGCATATGAGCCGCGATGACGCGTACATGCTTTCGAGCGTTGCGGTGGACATGGACATAACACAGCTGGTGGACGGGAATGTGGGTGTTCACGCGATGTGCCCCAAAAAGATCTTCACGGGCTTGGCTCCGCAGTAAATTACTTACTTAAGAGCAAAGCTATGGCTGCAGGCCGCTTCGGCGGCCTGCGCTCATTTATACGGGTGAAAACAATTTCTTATGCTCGCGAACAGAGGCGCATTTGCATGCAGAATTGTGAGCAACGGGTAAGAGATTGCGAACGAAGGTAAAGGTGTCACGGCCGCTTCGATACCGCCTTCGCCGCCATGCAACCGTAAAGAAGGAGTTTCCATGAGAGAGCTGGATGCTGTCCAGACATGGTCTGATCCGCGTTATGGTCTGGGCTACGGTCCGGGTTATGGTTCGGGCTGCAATCCGGGCAAGATGCTCATCGATGCTGCTTCGTCCTTTGCCTACCTCGAAGTGCTGATCGAGCACAGCCCTATCGCAATCGCGGTTCTCGATGGCGAGCATCGTTTTCGCCTTTGCAATCCTGCATTTGGAAAGCTCTTTCAGTACCGGCCCGAGGAGTTGGCCTCGTGTGCGCTGGATTCCTTGATCGCCGCACCCGACTATCTGCTTGAAGCCTCCAGGATGAGCAGAGAAGTGCTTGCCGGCAAAAAGGTGCACACCGTGACCCAGCGCCGCCGCAAAGACGGCACGGTTCTCGATGTGGAGATCCACGGCATTCCGCTTATCTTCGATGGTGCGGTTCAGGGCGTCTACGGCCTTTACCAGGATGTGACCGAGCGAAACAACGCGCTCACGGCCTGCCGGGAGATGGCCCATCAACTCGAGACCATACGGCAGGAAGAGCGGCGCCGTTCCGCCCGGGATCTGCCCTCACAGAAGCTCGCGGTCCCGTCGCTATCCCACTGCCCCGCAGGGGCGAGCTCCCGGGGCGAGCTGCGGCTTCTGCTTGCGGACGACCATGTGCTCATTCGTCGAGGTGTGCGTGACCTGCTGAAAGCGAGGCCGGAGTGGCGCGTCATCGCGGAGGCTGGCGATGGAACTGAAGCTGTACGCCTCGCCTCGGAGCTGCAGCCGGACATCGCCATACTGGGTTTCCGCATGCCCGAGACGCCCGCGACGATCCGGGCGATACGAACCAAATCGCCCCGAACACGCATCATTGTGCTTACCATGCCCGGCGCACCCGAGGCACTGCGAAGCGTAATGGAAGCAGGTGCGCGCGGCTATGTTTTCAAAAGGGATGCCGATGAGGATCTGGTTCGCGCCGTGGAGCAGGTGCGCGATGGCCGCCGTTTTTTCGACAGGCGAGCAGCCGAGGGTGGTGCCAGCGGGTTCATGACCGATCCCACTCCCGCGAACGAGGTCAGAACGCGCTTGACGCCAAGAGAAACCGAAGTGCTGACGCTGCTGGCTGGAGGCTCAACCAGCAAAGAGGTCGGCGCGCAGCTCAAGATCAGCGCCAGGACCGCGGAGGCGCATCGGATCAATATCAACCGGAAATTCAACTTCAAGTCGTTGGCTGAGCTGATGCGCTATGCCATCAGCCAGGGTCTGGTTGCCTCTGTCTGGTAGAAACACTTGATACAGGGACACTGCCCCGCGAGGTTCTGGCATGTTTGAAATCAGGTTGGCTCTCGTTCCGCTTCTGGCGTTTGCGCTGGGCGCCTCTGTGCAGAAGGCATCTGAGACACCGATAAAAATGCCGCCGGCGGCTGCGCCGGTCAAGACAGCGGACCCGCTTGCGCCGTTTCTGCGGGAAACAGCGCCGGTGATCGCGCTCACGCATGTGATTCTCTTCGATGGAACCGGGCGGCCGCCGCGGCACGACCAGTCAGTCGTTGTCGCGCACGGAAGCATCGTAAGCGTCGGCCCGGCCGCGCAGGTCCGGATCCCGCCGGGAGCCAGGGTGCTCGACGAGTCGGGCAAGACACTGCTGCCTGGGCTGATCGGCATGCACGAGCACATGTTCTATCCAGCGGCGGGCAGCGGACCCGGCCGAAACAACCTGTATGCGGAGCTGGCCGACTCCGCTCCACGGCTGTATCTCGCGGCGGGCATCACGACGGCGCGCACCGCGGGCTCGGTTGAGCCCTATACCGACCTTGCGCTGAAACAGGCCATCGACAGGGGGCAAGAGCCTGGCCCGGAGCTCGACGTGACCGGGCCGTATCTCGAAGGCAAGCCGTCGATCGGCCTCCAGCTGCATGAGCTTACCGGCGCGGACGATGCGCGGGCGCTGGTCAACTACTGGGGCGACCGTGGAGCGACCTCCTACAAGGCCTACATGCACATTACCCCGGCGGAGATGAAAGCCGCGATCGATGCGGCGCATGCGCGCGGCGCGAAGATCACCGGCCACCTCTGCTCGATCGGCTTTACCGAAGCAGCGGAAATGGGCATCGACAATCTGGAACACGGGCTTGTTGTGGACACGGAGTTCTACTCGGGCAAGCAGCCCGGCCTTTGCCCAGGGCAGGCCGGTCCGATCACCGAACTGGCCAAGCTCGATGTGGACGGCCCGCAAGTGCGGCGTTTGATCCGTACACTTGTTGAGCACCACGTCGCCGTAACCTCGACGCTTGCCATTTTCGAGAGCTTTGTGCCCGATCAGCCGCCGATGAGCCAGATGGACTCCACGCATGCCGCCCTGAGCAGTCTTTCCTGGGACGACTACGCGATGCGCCGGAGCAAGGTCGCGCAAAATGCAACTAAATCTCACTGGGACCAGACGCTCGCGATGGAGATGCGGTTTGAGCACGCCTTCGCTGCCGCCGGCGGCCTGTTGATGGCCGGGTGTGACCCGACCGGCTATGGAGGCGTGCTGGCCGGTTACGGCGATCAGCGCGAGATGGAACTGCTCGTTGCTGGGGGCTTTTCGCCGGCCGAGGCCGTTGCGATCTACTCGAGCCATGCGGCGCAATACCTGGGCCGGGCAAACACGATTGGCACTCTCGCGCCGGGCATGCAGGCCGACCTGCTGCTGCTTGACGGCGATTTCGAACACGATACCACAGCAATCCGCAGGCCGGAGCTTGTCTTCAAGAAGGGCGCTGGTTACGGCTCGGCGGAGCTGCAGGCTGCCGTGAAGGGAATCACAGGTCAGCGCTAGGGAAGCTCTGAACAAGGCTGCGGATTTGGGTTTTGGAGTTGGAAAGCCTGTCCCGCAGGCGGGTTGTGAGCTTTTGTTGAATTCTGACTAGGTGTGTCGACCCAGATGACGCAACGTTGCGGACGCGTCGACCAGCACGATGGCAGCATCAGCGGTACTGGCACCGGTGGCCATATTGCGCGTGTACTGCTCGTGCCCGGGTGTGTCGGCGATGATGAACTTGCGCCGCGCCGTCGCGAAGTAGCGGTACGCAACATCGATGGTGATACCCTGCTCCCGCTCGGCGCGGAGACCATCGGTCAGCAGCGCCAGGTCAAGTACGCCGGGAGCGGTCGTGCCCTTGCCTTCAATCGAGCGCACCTGGTCTTCGTACACGCTGCGTGTGTCGAAGAGCAGCCGCCCGATCAAGGTGCTTTTGCCGTCGTCGACCGAGCCAGCCGTTGAAAACCGTAGCAGATCCTTCGCGCGCTCCCCGGCCAGGTAGCTTTCAACTTTGAAAGGCGTGACATCCTCCCGTGTTCCCGCGACAGGGGCGAGCAGCTCTTGCCGGTTGCTCATGCTAGAAGTAGCCCTCCCGCTTTTTCAGCTCCATCGAGCCTTCCTGGTCGTGGTCGATGACGCGGTTCGCACGCTCGGATGAGCGAAAGCCGAGAATCTCCTCGATGATCGCCGGGACGGTGTCAGCTTCCGACCGGATCGCGCCGGTGCAGGGGCTACATCCGAGCGAGCGCAGGCGGGATTTGACCAGCCGGGACTGCTCCCCCGGCAGCGCGACGAAGCTTTGCTCGACCGGCACGAGCGTAACGCCACGAACGTACATGGGGCGCTCACGCGCGAAATACAGATCCACAACGGGAATGCTTTCCTCGTGGATGTACTGCCATACATCCATCTCGGTCCAGTTTGACAGAGGGAACACCCGGATAGACTCGCCCGGGTGAATGCGCGCGTTATAGAGGTTCCATAGCTCCGGTCGCTGATTTCTGGGATCCCACTGCCCGGCGCGATCGCGAAACGAGTAGATGCGCTCTTTGGCGCGCGAGAGTTGACGGTAACAAGCCTTTCTGGCGAAACTCGCACCTTGTGGCAGGATCATGATTCTGCCTGGATTTCGCCGGCCGACGGAGCCGAAGATACAGTATCTCCCGACGGTAAGTGGATCGCTTTTATAAGTGATCGCAGTGGCTGGCCCCATCTGTACACCATCCCGCTCGATGCCACCTCCGAATCACAAGCCAGGCAGATAAGTGGCGGAGAATTCGGCGATGGCTACGTGGCATGGTCCCCGGACAGCAAGCGCATTGCCTATGCCCACAGCGCAGCCGGCAACCAGATGGAGCGCTTTATCTCCATCGCAACAATGGCAAGCGGACGGACCGAGCCGATTGTAACTGCCCCGGGCGTGAATCGCGCGCCTGTCTTTTAACCGGATGGTTCAATGCTGGTCTACGAACGCAGTGCAATCGAGCATCCGCTTGAGGTCTACTCTGTAGCCGCGCACCCTGGAGCCACACCCACTCGGCTTACCGACTCTCTCCCCCCGGGATTGCTGCCCGCAGACCTGATCGCGCCGGTCGCCGTGCACTATTCAAGCAAGGCCGATCAACAGCCGGTTCCTGCAACCCTGATGGTTGATAAGAAACTCGATCGCACCAAGAAGCATCCCGCCATCATCTGGGTTCACGGCTCCGGCGCTGATCAAAACTATCTTGCCTGGCATCCCGGTGCCTACCGCATGTACTACGCAGTTAGCCAGTATCTGGCCCAGCAAGGATATGTCATCCTTACCCCTGACTACCGCGGCAGCTCAGGCTACAGCCGCGCCTGGGCCACTGGCACCTCCCGCGATCTTGGCGGCGGTGAGACTCAGGATGTAAACGCCGGCGCGGACTATCTCAAGACCTTGAGTTATGTCGATCCGCATCGAATCGGTATCTGGGGCCTGAGTTACGGCGGCTTTATGACGATGCAGTCCATTCTCACCGACCCAACGCTCTTCCGCTGCGCCATCAACGTAGCCGGTGTCGGTGACTGGGAGACCTGGACCACAGGCGGCATGATTCTGGGTCGCCTGGGAGATACACCCGTGACAAATCCCGAGCTCTACGATCGGTCCGCGCCGGTCAAACACCTTGATAAGCTCGCGATCCCACTGCTGCTCCTGCAGGGCACGAATGACGCCAACGTCCCTTTCTGGGAGACCCTGAAAGTCATTGATTCCCTTGAGAAGCTCGGCAAGCCTTTCGACGTGGCTATCTATCCGGGCGAAATACACTTCTTCCGCCGAGCTTCGTACTGCGTGACGCGTGGCGACGGAGTGAGACATTCTTTGATCGCTACTGCCGGCCAGGTGAGATTCTGCAACTCCCGATCGGCAGCCAGGTGGTCTTCGACAGGATCGCGTGCGAAAACGTGAGCGAAACGGAAAGCGCGGAGGAAGCCTAAAAGAGACGTAAAAGCCGGCCACCATGCGGTCGCCACATTGATCGCAAGCGTCTGCCACGGCCGCCCGATAGGAAGCCGCTGCTCTGCGTCGACTACGATCACATCCACCGGCGTGTGATCGATCTGGAGAACGTAGATGGTCTAAGTGCAGCGCGACAATGGTCAAGTTTCAACGCTGGGAGTCGTGGCAATGCGGAGGATCCGCAGAGAGCATTGCCTCACGTGTAAGCCGCACCTCAAAGACGAAGTCCGTTTCGTAAACAAGCTGTTCGATGTCTACGGTGTAGCCGCCTGATGCAAACCGCGCGATGGACGATCTCCGCCCAACAGAGTTACTGCAACAGCGCCCTGGGGCGGAGGCATTCAACCTGCTCAACTTCACCAGCTTTGGAACGCCTACCCATCTCAATTTCACCAATACTGCCGACTTCGGCCAGATCACTTACGCGCGTAACAACGCACGGCTAGGTCAGTTTGCGCCCAAGTTCAGCTACTGAGCTTCAGCGTTCTGCCGGCCAGGGTCAGTCGCGGTGAGGATCGGCTGGTCCCCAGCCACCGCCGCCCGGTGTTTCGACGCGCAGGATGTCGCCGGCGGCGGCGCGTACACTGCACTTGCCCGGCAGTTCCCGCGTTTCTCCCGCATGGGTGAGCAGCGCACGGCCGGGCGCGGCGGCCTGGCCGCCGTTCAGCCCCCACGGCGTATGCGTGCGCCGGTCGGCCAGAATGGTCACTTGCGCGTCGGCCAGCAGCTCGAGTTCGCGCACCAGGCCGTCGCCGCCCCCGAACCGGCCCGCGCCACCTGAGCCAGGGCGATAGGCGTAGCGCAGCACACGCAGCGGGTACGCATACTCGAGAGCCTCGACGGGGGTGTTGAGCGAGTTGGTCATGTGGGTGTGCACGCCGGAAAGTCCGTCGCTCCCCGGGCGCGCTCCCATGCCGCCGGCGGTGGTTTCGTAGTAGGCGAAAGGCATTTGGTAGCGCGGGTCGATGCCGCCGATGGTGAGATTGCTCATAGTGCCGGCGCTGGCCGCGGGAATGAGCCCGGGGAGCGCTTTCGCAAGCGCCCGCAGCAGCGTATCGACGATGCGCTGCGAGGTCTCCACATTTCCGCCGGCCACCGGCGAGGGCAGCGCGGCATTCACGATGCTTCGCTCGGGCAGGGCCAGGGTGATGGGGCGCATCAGGCCGGCGCTCGCCGGCGCCTCCTCCGTGAGCAGGCACCGCACCACATACAACACCGCGGAGTAGGTGATCGCCTCGACCGCGTTGATGCTGCTTTCCACCTGCGGATGAGAGCCGGCGAAGTCCACATGCGCTGTTGCCGCGCTGGAGTCGATCGTGAACCGGACTCGGATCGGCAAGGGGCCGTGGCCATGACCATCGTCGTCCAGGCAGTCCTCCGCTTCAAAGATGCCGTCCGGCATGCCGGCGAGCATGGCGCGGGTCAGGCGCTCAGAGTAATCGAGCAGTTCGGCGCACAGCACGCGGACACGCGCAGGCGTCTGTTTGCGCGCGAGCTCGCCAAGCCGCTCCGCGCCGATGCGGCAGGCGCCGATCTGCGATTGGAGATCGCCCTGCCGCTCGTCCGGGGTGCGCACGTTGTGCAGAATCAGCGCGAGCACATCGGCTTGCACCACGCCGGCCCGCACGATGCGGATTGGCGGAATCCTCAGCCCTTCCTGGTAGATCTCGCTGCAAAGCCCCATGGAGCCCGGGTACATGCCGCCGACATCGGCATGGTGGGCACGCGCGGCTACGTAAAAGACCGGCGTTGGCTCACCCTGGGCTTCCGTGCCGACGAACACAGGCGCGACCATGGTGATGTCGGGCAGGTGCGTGCCGCCCCGGTACGGGTCGTTCAGGATCGCGACGTCGCCGGGCTCCAGGCGCATCGTCTCGATCGCGGCACGCACCGACATCGGCATCGAGCCCAGGTGTACCGGCATGTGGTCGCCCATCGCAATCACCTGCCCGTCGCCCGCGAAAATGGCGCAGGAGTAGTCACGCCGCTCTTTGATGTTGGGAGAAAACGAGGTGCGCCGCAGGGCCGCGCCCATCTCCTCCGCGATCGAGTGGGTCGCGCTTTTGAAAATCGCGAGGTCGATGCGGCTTACCGAAACCGGCGCGAGGGTGGGCGAGAATGCGCTCATGGCTGAACCTCCTGCTGTACTTCCTGCTGTACTTCCTGCTGTACGGCTATGACCAGGTTGCCGAAGCGGTCTACGTGCATTGTGTCGCCCGGGGGGATCACCGTGGTGGAACTGTACTCGGTCACCAGCGCCGGCCCTGTGAAGCGGTCGCCGTGCCGCAGACGTTCGCGCGTGAACACTGGCGTGTCCATGAACACGCCGTCGAAGTACACGCGCCGCGTTTTTTCGAATGCCTGTGCGCCGTCGCCCGGGGTATGCGCTTCGGTGGCGAGCGCCACTTCTTCGGCTGCCAGGGTCACACGTACGCGCACATTGACGACTTCCACCTGTCGTCCGGGGTCGGCATAGCCATAGCGTCGCCGATGGGTTTCGTGGAACCGATCAAGCACGCCGGTGCCGGCCGCGACGTTGACCTCGAATCCCTGCCCCGCGTAGCGCATGTCGAATGAGCGTACAAACGTGGGCGCTGTAGCGGCATGCGCGAAATCCACGCGCCCTTGCGCCTCCAATGCGTCCAGTGCGGCTTTCAGGACACCGGGCTCATTTTCCGGCTCGTTCTCCTGCTCATAGGGCTGCATGACTGTTTTTGAATAGTCGCGTACCATGTCGGCGAGCAGGATGCCGAGCGCTGACAGCGCGCCCGGCATACGCGGCACCAGCACGCGCCGTATCGCGAGGGAACGCGCCAGCGAGCAGGCATGCAGCGGACCCGCGCCGCCGAAACACACCAGCGTGAATTCGCGCGGATCGTAGCCCCGCTCGACTGAGATCACGCGGATGGCTTTCTCCATGGAGGCCTCCGCCAGCAGCACGGTGCCGGCGGCGAGTGCGTCAGCTGACTCCACGCCCGGTTCCATTGCTTCGACAATCCGCACCGCGGTTTTCTGCATGACCTGCCGCGTACGCTCCTCGTCCAGTTTGAGAGCACCTCCTAAAAAGTTCTCTGGATCAAGCCGGCCCAGAAGCAGGTTCGCATCCGTGACGGTCGGCAACTCGCCGCGCCCGTAGCAGATCGGGCCCGGCTCGGAACCCGCCGATTCCGGCCCCACATGCAGGATGCCACCCGCGTCGAAGCGCGCAATCGAGCCGCCGCCTGCGCCGACCGTGTGGATGTCGAGCATCGGCACGGCCACCGGCATTTCGGAAACGATCGTTTCACTCGTGGTGCGCGGCCCGGTTTGCAGTCCATCCGCGGTCGCATCGATTAATGCCACATCGGTCGAGGTGCCGCCCATGTCGAAGGAGATGATCTTCTCAAAGCCGGCGAGCGAGCCGACCCGGTGCGCTCCGATAACCCCGCCGGCTGGCCCGGAAAGCAGCGTGCGCACCGGTTCCTCCGCCGCAAGCGCAGCGGGAATAATGCCGCCCGAGGACTGCATCACTTCGAGCGAAGCCCCCTCGAAGCCCGCGGCCAGCGATCGATTCAGGTGTTCGAGATAGGTGCCTACCTTGGGCGCGAGATAAGCATTCACCACCAAGGTCGAGGCCCGCTCAAATTCACGGAACTCCGGCAACAGGCGTGAGGAGACCGAGAGCGGCAGCCCGAGCCGGGCCAGCGCCGCGGCCACGACACGCTCGTTCTCGGGGTTCGCAAAGGAGAACAGCAGCGAAAGCGCGATGGCTTGGGCTCCGCTCGCTCGGACCGCCTCGCAAAGCGCGTCGAGCTCGGGCGCGGTGGGCGCGCGCAGGATCACGCCCCCCGCGGTGGTGCGTTCCCGGACGCCGAACCGCAGCTCCTTCGGCACCAGGCATGGCGGGGGCGTGTCGAACCAGTCGTACAGGGACCGGCGCGCCTGCCGGCCGATGGCAATCGTGTCTTCAAAGCCCTCTGTCGTCACAAACGCCACCCGCGCGCCCTTGCGCTCCAGCATGGCATTGGTGCCTACCGTGGTGCCGTGCCGCAGCGAGTGCAGCCGGTCTTCCGCCGCAACTTGCCGCGTCACTTGCAGAATGGCCGAGCCTGGATCGGCCGGCGTGGAAAGCACCTTGCGGATAGCCAGCACTCCGTCCTTCAGGTAGACGCAGTCGGTAAATGTACCCCCGCTATCGATGGCTACGCGCATGGGAAAAGAATCCTCGCAGGAAAACGTTCGGAGCACCGCTTCGGAACGGCCCCGGGGACATCACGACCGGCGACCCCGTCCGCGCATGCCGCTGCTGATGGAAATCGCCGCAGCGCCCGCATCGGGATGCGATGCCGGCATTGAGCGTCCCGAAGTTCAGACTCATGGTCCGGTGAATCGTCTGGTACACGTGGTCGGCTGCCTTCTGCCGCGCGAGCTCCGGCTTGCCCGCGCGTATCGCTTTGACGATTTCACGATGCTCGTTCACCAGCTGCGAACCGAAGTTGTCCATGCGAGCAGGATGCGGACTGCTTCCGTCATGTTGGCTTTGCTCCTTGAAGTGCGACCCGGAAGTGCGACCCGGAAGTACGATCGTATACAGGTGAGACTGCCTGGAGCACAAGTCAGGACTTCTGTACCGGCTCCCATTGCTTTTACTTATGCGGAACGTACGCCAAATGTATAGAAACGCGAATTTCAAATATATCCAAAATGATTAATAGCAACTCAAGTCAACCTTGTAGGGGAGACACACCGGTGACCGAAGTACCGACGCAGGTCGGAATTTTACCCAAGCAAAGCGGTAGCGCACCCACGTGTGTACTACTAGAGGGAGGGGTCATGCGGGTGCTGGCAGGTTCACGCCTTTTCACCTTGCGGCGGTTTGCGCCGCGGCGCTCACCGCGGCAACGTTTGCCCAAACCAGCGCCGCCGACATCCAGGGATCCATCACGGACCCGTCCGGCGCCGCGGTTGCGAACACAACCGTGACGCTGACCAATGTCGATACCGGCGTCAGCATCCCGGCACCTTCGCCCAAGGGCGCCTACCGCTTTCCCGAGGGGGTCGCACCAGCTCCTGTCGGGTGACTCCGGTCGCGCTCGCCGGGACTCCGCTTGCCGTCGCTGCCGCCCTGCCGGCATCGGGCGGCGGCTCTCCGGAAGGACCTCCCCACCGCCTCGACCTTGGCCAGCTTTACTCTATCCTTCGGCATCACCCTGCCGCTGGCCGAGCCGCTCCCCGGCAACATGCCGTCACAGGTCAAAATGGACGCCGTGCTCAGCGGCGCCGGCGCCTTGACCGGGCACACGGAAAGCGTGCTCGCCGCGCCCGGCAATGCCGATCTCGACAAGCTCGGCAACATCGCTCCCACCGCCCCTGCGCCCGAGCTTCCAACCCTGCGAGCCGGTGAAGGCGAAGTTCGTACCGGCGAAGGCGCTTTCGGCAAGCAAGCGCACTGCTCATCCGTGGCGATGAAGCAGGCGCCGCAGCGGCGACCGCCTATATGTCGGAACACCTGCCAAGCCTGTGGCAGACCGGCAAGCGCTACGCCTCGGTCGAGGAGGTGCGCGACGACCTCCGCCAGTTCTTTTCCCTGCGCTCGGGCGTCGGCCAGACCGCCGTCTCGCTCTACCATCTCGAAGGCTGGCTCAACGAGCTTGCGAAGGCTGTATCCGGCAGTGACGCTCGACAGCGTCACTGCCGAGATCGATGCCGACGAGGTCGACCCCGGGGTCCAGGCGCTGGTCGAGCGCGAGATCGCCTCCCGCGTTCATGCCAGGCACGTCGAAGTCAAGATAGCGAGCCTGCACGCGGGGCTCAAGTGCTGCGCCGCCAATCCGCCGTGGCCCGCACCTCAGACGTTGTTGCTTTTCATCCGGCCAAGCCCACCATCGAGGAAGACCTGGTGATCCCCTAGGAACGCACCCGTCTGCTCGATGCGGTACGCGGCGGCGCAGGCTCGGTCGGCGCGACAGATGACGTGGCACTCGAAGCCCGCGTAAGCAAAGGCCCGGAACAGCGCCGAAAGCTCGCCGCGCAGCTCACAGAACTGCTAATCAAGAACGGGGCCGCGCCGGACCGGGTGCACGTCGCCGTGCTGTGCGCCTACAAGCAGGGCTACAGCTGGCTACTCGACAGCATCGCGCCGCAGCTTAAGGGCAAGCCCGTCGACCAAGTCCAGATCGAGTTCGCACCTTACAAGGACAAGCAGCGGCCCGAAGTCGTTACCGCCACCCTGCAGGTGGCTCCCCCAGCCGACGCGCGGCCGCAGATTGCCTCCATCCCTCCGACCCCGCTCGACGCGACCGGCCATTTCGTCCAATGGGAACACCCCATCGGCCCCGGGAAAGCGACACCTGCTCGCACGCATCGCGACCTACCCGGGCGTTGACGTGTACTGGACGGGCTGAACGTACCTGGGCCAGAACATCTGGGCCGCCGACATGATGCTGCCGAGCCCCTCCACCCTGCGCTCCATAGCGAAAGAGACCACGCTTAAGGCCGCCATCGTCTACTCCGGGCGGCAGCACGCCAAAGAGGTGTCAAACACCCGCCATATCTTCCGCCTCGCCGAACACTTGTGCTCGACCCGGCTACCCGCGCCTCGCTCAAGAACGTGAACGTCGTGGTACACCCCATCACCAACGTCGACGGCACCGCGCTCGCGATGGGCCTGGCACAGATCACGCCGAACAATATGCTCCATCCCGGCTATCACGCCTCGCTTACCGCCGACCTCGTCACCCCGCAATGGGACAAGGACCCCATCTACCCAGAGTCCCGCACCTGCCGCCAGCTCTGGGAGGCGTGGCTGCCCGATGCCTTTCTCAACCCGCACGGCTATCCTTCGCACGAGTGGATCGAACCATTTTCCGAGTACGCTGCTTGGGTTATCACTCGCGCCCAGGCCGACGCCGGCCGCGCGTGGTGGATTCCCCGCGGCTGGTTCGCCAGTCTCAACTACCTGAGCGATCCCGACCATCCGCAGTGTGAAGCCGTTACGCTCGCCCTGCGCGATGCCATCGCCGCGAATATGGGCAGGACTCCAGGCGTGCTCGACATGAACGCCCGCTACTTCCGCTACGGCCAGCCGTGGAATGAGCGCGACTTCCAGCAGCCCATCTACAAGGGTGTTCGCATCTACATGGCGCAAGTCGGCACCCAACCCGATCCGAAAGCCCAGAGTTCCCTCGCCCGCTTTCCCGACGTAACCTATGACGACGGCTACACCGAGGCTCCCGACGAGACGGCTTATGGCGACTGGCTCAAATTGGTGGCGTCGGCTGGCCTTGACTACGCCCACTTGCAATACCTCACCGACGCCAAACGCAAAATCCACCGCAAGCAGAAAGAGTTCTTCGACGGCGTGAACTGGAAGGTGAATCGCGAGCGCCCGATGTTGCCCCCAGACGTCGACCAGCTCGATCGCACCACAAGAGCCGGCTTAGCTTGAATGCAATGGACGCAAGAAAGCCCGACAGAGGAGAAAGACCGATGAGCACATCTCGTTCCACCCCGGCCGCCCCGGCCACCATCCTGGCAGGCCCGCTCCCGTGGTTGCGCGCGGCCTCCCCCACGCAGCGGCGCACCCTGCTCGCCGCCTCGCTCGGCTGGATGCTCGATAGCTTCGACGTCATGCTCTACGCCCTGGTGGTTACCCGCGTGCGGGCCGATCTGCACATGAGCGCCGGGACGGCCGGGCTCATCATGTCGGCCACCCTGGTCGCCGCGGCTGTGGGTGGCACGCTTTTCGGCCGCCTCGCCGACCGCTTCGGGCGCACCCGCGCCCTGTCCGCGAGCATCCTGGTCTACTGCGTCTGCACCGGGCTCTGCGGCCTCGTCCACACCCCACTGCAGTTGGCCCTGTGCCGCATCGCGCTCGGCTTCGGGATGGGGGGCGAGTGGGCCGCCGGGGCCGCCCTGGTCGCCGAGTCCTGGCCGGACGAGCATCGCGGCAAAGCGCTCGCTCTGGTGCAAAGCTCCTGGGCGGTGGGTTACGCCCTGGGCGCCGCGCTCGTCGCGCTGGTGCTGCCGCACTTCGGCTGGCGGCCTGTTTTCTTCCTCGGGGTGCTGCCCGCGCTGTTTACGTTCTGGATTCGCCGCCGCGTCCAGGAACCGGAAATCTGGCGCGCCGAAGCTGCCTTGTCCGGCAACAAACCCGCCTCGCTCCGTCTCCTGTTTCAAGGCCCGCTCGCGCTCCGCACCTTGTCCGCCACCAGCATGAACGCGGCCACTTTATTCGCGTGGTGGGGACTATTCTTCTGGGTGCCGGCCTTTCTGTCCGGCTCGCCGGCGCACGGAGGCCGGGGTCTCGGAGTCGTGCAAACCTCCTCGTGGACCATCCTGATGCAGGTCGGCAGCCTGCTCGGCTACATCAGCTTCGGCTACCTGGCCGACCGCTTCGGACGCAAGCCCACCTATATCGGCTACCTGCTCATGGCCGCGCTTGTCGTGCAGTTCTATGCACGCGCCCAGTCTGCGGAAGCTCTGCTGTGGCTTGGGCCGGTGGTGGGCTTCTGGGGTTCGGGCTACTTCAGCGGCTTCGCAGTCATCGCGAGCGAGCTGTTTCCCACCTCCATCCGCGCCTCGGCCATGGGCTTTACCTACAACACGGGCCGAGTCGTCAGCGCCGCGGCTCCCTACGTGGTAGGCAGGGCATCGGAGTCAAGCGGGATCGGCCCCGCGCTCACTATTACCTCCGTCGCTTTCCTCGTCGCCGCTCTGATCGCCCTCACCGTGCCCGAAACGCTTCGCCGGGTAAATCGGCCGGACTGCCTCGAAAGCACTCTTTAACCGCTAAATTTGCCTAGGAGGTCGAATGGATTCCGTTCACAGCTTTCTCGCTCGCATCGCAGGTGTCGGGCTCTATTCTCTCCTTGCCATGCTCGGGGCCATCCCCCTGTTCTGTCCCGACTTTGCCCACGCGACTGAACCGGGCCCCGGCATTTCGCGCGAGCTGGCCCGCGAACGCGCCGCCCGCGTCTCCGACCTGCACTATGCGCTCGACTTCACGCTCACCCCGCACGCCGATACCCTGCCCGGGCGCGAAGTGCTCCGCTTCACCCTTGCGTCCGGTGGCGCGAAAACCAATCTTCCGCTGGACTTCCGCGAGGGTTCTGTCCAGTCTGCCCGGCTCAATGGCAAGCCACTCGCAACCGCGCTCACGAATGGCCATTTCGCGCTCCCGTCCGCGCTGCTACGCTCCGGTGAGAACACGCTCGAAATCAGCTTTACCGCGCGCATCGCAAAAGCCGGGGCGGCCATTACCCGGTACGAAGACAAGGACGACGGCAGCGAGTACCTCTACTCGCTTTTCGTGCCGATGGACGCCAGCATGGCATTTCCATGCTTCGACCAGCCCGATCTCAAGGCCGGCTTTACCCTGTCGCTCACCGCGCCCGCCGCCTGGACCCTCATCGGCAACACCGCGCCCGGCAAGCCCGAACTGTTGCCTGGCAATGCTGCCCGCACACGCTTCCCCGAGACCCGGCCCATCAGCACCTACCTGTTCGCCTTTGCCGCCGGACCCTGGGCGAAGGTCCACCCCACGCCGGGCGAGCCGGATGTGTATGTCCGCCGGTCTCAGTTCAAAAGGGCCGAGCCTGAAGTCCCGCAACTGCAATCCCTCACCGCCCGCGGCATGGTATGGTTTTCCAGCTACTTCGCGCAGCCGTTTCCTTTCCCCAAGTACGACCTGGTTCTGGTCCCCGGCTTTCCCTTTGGCGGCATGGAGCACGCCGGCGCCACCTTCCTGCGCGAAGACGCCGTGCTCTTCCGCACCGCGCCCACCGCCAGCGACCGCTTCGCCCGCAACATCGTCACGCTGCATGAGCTGACGCACCAGTGGTTCGGTGACCTGGTCACCATGCGCTGGTTCGACGACCTTTGGCTCAAGGAAGGCTTCGCGCAGTACATGGCCTACAAAGCGCTCGATGCGCTCGAGCCCGATGCGGGGGCCTGGAAGCACTTCTACGAGGACATCAAGCCATTGGCGTATGGAATCGACGAAACCGAGGGCACCACCCCCATCTTCCAGAACATCCCCAACCTCAAGGACGCCAAGAGCGCGTACGGGGCCATCGTCTACCAGAAAGCCCCGGCCATCCTGAAGCAGCTCGAGTTCCGTCTCGGCCCGCAAAGCTTTCGCGATGGACTGCGCCTCTACCTCAAGCAGCATGCCTACAGCAATGCCGAGTGGGCCGACCTGATCTCCGCTTTCCACACCATCAGCGGACAGGACGTGCACTCCTGGGCCGATGCCTGGGTTGTGCGCCGCGGCATGCCGCAGGTCTCCGCCGCGTGGAATTGCAACTCCGCCGGCAAGCTCCAACGCCTCACGTTGCAGCAGCACGACGTACTCTCCGACGGCTATTTGTGGCCCATCTCCAACGAGGTGCTGTTGAGCTATCCCGACGGCCGGCAACCCAACCGCCTGCGCGTGAACTGGAATACCACCCAGGCGAGCGTCCCCGGCGCAGCAGGAAAACCCTGTCCAAGCATCGTCTTCGCCAACGCCGGAGACGAAGCCTATGGACGCTTCCTGCTCGACCCGGCCAGCGAAAAAGCAGTACGCCGGCAGTTCCTGGCTGCCTCCGGCAATACAACTCCGGAACCCCTGCTCCGCTCCATGCTTTGGGGCGCGCTCTGGGACAACGTACACATCGCCCAGTCCCCACCCCGCGGCTACGTCGAGTTAGCCCTCGCCGCACTGCCCCACGAGAACGACGAAACCCTCGCCCGCATCATCGGCCGCCACGCGACCGTCGCCCTGCACCGCTACATGACCGACCGCGGCCGCGGCATCTATGTGCCCCATCTGGAGGCCATCGCCACTGATCGCATGTTCCATGCCCCATCGGTTGGCCTGCACATCGTCAGTTTTCGCACCTTGGTCGGGGTTACGCAGACAACCGCCGCCCGCACCACTCTCAAAGAACTGCTTGCCGGCAAGCTCACCATACCCGGCGTGGAGCTGCGCCCGCTCGACCGCTGGAACCTCGTCGGCCAGTTGATGGAACAGAATGATCCCGACGCCGCCGCCCTGTTCGCCGCCGAAGAGAGGCGCGATACCTCCGGCGATGGCCGGAAATATGCCTGGGCCGTCCAGGCGGGCGCTCCCGACCCCGCTGCCAAACAGCGCTACTTCGCCGAATACCTGCGCCCCACCATCGACCCCCAAGCCAAACCGGAAGACTGGCTGACCCAAAGCCTGCGCCCGTTTAATAGCTGGAACCAGTCCCCCCTGACCGAGCCCTACCTAGGGCGCGCCCTCAACCAACTCCCCGAAATCAAGCGCGACCGCAAAATCTTCTTTCTCGGCGCATGGCTGGGCGCCTTCCTCGACGGCCAGACCAGCCCCGCGGCCGAAGCTGTGGTAAACGACTGGCTTAAAACTCCCCGCATGGACCACGACCTGCGCCTAAAGGTGCTCGAAAACGTCGATGAACTCCGCCGCACCGTTCGTATCCGGCAGAGATTTCCTGATTGATGGTCGGTTTGCCACAAGCCGTAGCTAAAGGAACGCCAAGCGGCGCCGAAATTAGCTCTGGGCTAGATGTGAAGTTTCAACAGCCGCGATTTGCTTCACGTCAGCGCGAAGACCGCTGCCAAGTGGGTGCGTCGTTTTCGCGATCAGGGCTCGGGCCGGGCTCAGGGACCGCAGCTCACGCCCGGCTTATTCGCCGCGACGAATCTGTTCTTTCTTCGTGGAAAAGGTTCTGGCTCTGCATAGCCGATCTCTTCATGGGCGGCGGCACGCCCCTGCTCGAGGCCAACCAGGTCGGGGGCGATGTGCAGGGATTCGACATCAATCCGACGGCGGCCTGGATCGTCAGGGGAGGAAATCGAGCACCTGGATTTGGCTGCCTACAGCCGGGCAGCGAACGCTCTGAGTGAGGCTTTGAGAAAAGGCATCTGGCTTCGGCAGCTCGTCAGCCACGAAGCGGAAGGGTTCAGCCAGGCCTCCAGCCGCTCATCCGACGAGCTTACCGGCAACCCAACAGAGGCACGGGGTTTGCCGAGTTCGCAGAGGCCTTGACGTATCTATAAGGCGATGGCCAGCGCCTTGAGCCTGGTGCTCCCCTTGCCTTTACCTTCCTCACAACCAGCTCGAAGCTTATGAGACGGTAGAGGTGGCGATCCTCGATGCTGGTAAGCTCTCACCCGGGAGCCACCCCGAGAACGCTCCAAGCATACCCAAGGAGGAACACCGTTGGCCTGGTACCATCTCACACGTCCGGACGACCCCGAACTGGATGTCCTCGCCGCCCGTTTCCACTTGCACCCGCTTCACATCGAGGACGCGCGCAGCGCGGGGGAGCGTGTGAAAGTGGAAGGCGGAGGCAAATACACTTTTGCGCTGCTGAAAACGTTACGGTCGCCGAGCGGGACAGACGATCCGCTCAAACGAAAAATCGTCCTGTTCGCAAGCCACGACCGGAACTGCCCCGACGACGAAAAATTTTCCATTGTGATTGCCGATACGAGCCGGGCGGAGATTGCCGCGGCTCTCCAACGCGCCGAGGCGGAACGCGATTGTGAAAACCCCGTACGCCTGCTCTACCTTGTTTTCGACTCCATCGTCGATTCCTACTTTCCCTCGATCGACGCGCTCGATGACGAGCTGGACGCGCTGCAAGAACGGGTCGTCTCGCCCGGTCGCAACAACCTGCTCAGCGATATCTTCGCGCTCAAGGAGAAGCTGGTCAACGCGCGCCGCCTGCTGGTAAGCACGCGGGACGCCAGCATGCACCTGCAGCGCGACTCCGGCATCCCGCTCAACAGCGAACACCAGCTCTACCTGCGTGATCTGTACGACCACATCTCGCGCCTGCTCGACACAGTCGAAACCCAGCGTGACCTCTTGAACAACGCACTCGACATCTATCTCTCGGGCATCGCGAACCGCAGCACTGAGGTGATGAAAGTGCTGACCGTGCTTTCAACTGTTGCGCTGCCCGCGCTCGTCATCACTGGCGTCTACGGCATGAATATCAAGGGCCTGCCTTTTGTGAACTCAAACTACGCCGCGGAGTTCGTGCTCGCACTCACCCTGCTGATTACCGGCGGCCTGCTCGCCTGGTTCCGCTACCTGCGCTGGTTCTGAAGGGGATGCGTATCGACCAAAGGCTCGGCGCTTCTATAGCGAGCCGCACCTTAGATCTTCGCCACCTCCAGCGCTCAAGATAAGCCACATAGCCGAACAAAAAGGCCGCGACTCGAGATCGCGGCCTTTACTGGTTTCCTGCAGAATGTTATGCAGTAGCAGTCGCAAGTGGCTTCGCCGAGGTCAGCTCCGCCGCGACCCGCTCGGTCGTGAACGCCTCGATGGAGTCGCCCTGCTGCAGGTCTGAGAAGCCCGACACGCCGACACCGCACTCCATGCCGTTCGTCACCTCGCGCGCATCGTCCTTGAAGCGCTTGAGCGATTGCAGCTTGCCTTTGTAGACCTGCTCGCCGCCGCGCATGACGCGTACTTCGGAGTCGCGCTTGAGCGAGCCGTCGGTGACGCGGCAACCGGCGATGGTGCCGATCTTCGGGATGCGGAAGACTTCGAGCACCTCGGCCTTGCCCAGGTAATTCTCCTTGTAAACCGGGTCAAGCAGTCCGAGCATCGCCTTACGGATTTCATCTTGCAGCTCGTAAATGATCGAGTGCAGACGAATTTCAACGTTCTCCTGCTCCGCGATATCGGCCGACTTGCGATCGGGCCGTACGTTGAAGCCGATGATGATGGCATTTGAAGCCGACGCCAGCAGCACATCGCTTTCCGTAATCGCGCCAACGCCCGAGTGGATGACCTTGATGCGCACCTTTTCGGTCGACATCTTCTGCAGCGAGTCGGCCAGCACCTGCACCGAACCCTGCACGTCGCCCTTGATGATCAGCGGCAGCTCCTTCATACCGGCTTGCTTAATCTGGTCGGCCAGGCCTTCCAGCGTCACGCGGGATGATTTCGCGAGCGTGGATTCGCGCTCCTTCATCTTGCGGTACTGCGCGATGCCCTTGGCCTTGTCGCGATCGCTCACGACCAGGAAGGTATCACCCGCATCCGGCATCGACTCCAGGCCGAGAATTTCAACCGGCGTCGAAGGCCCGGCGATCTCGATTGGACGGCCACGATCGTCGAACATGGCGCGGATTTTACCGAAAGTGTTGCCGACGATAAACGTATCCTGCGTACGCAGGGTTCCGTTCTGGACAAGAACCGACGCCACCGCGCCGCGGCCGCGATCGAGCTTGGCTTCCACCACCGTTCCGACAGCGGAGCGCCCCGGCGTTGCCTTCAGGCTCGCAATGTCGGCCGTGAGGCAGATCATCTCGAGCAGCAGGTCGAGGTTCTGTTTCTTTTTGGCCGAAACATCGACGAAGACGGTGTCGCCGCCCCAGGATTCGGGAACCAGTCCGCGATCGCCCAACTGCTGCTTGACGCGGTCCGGCTGCGCTTCCGGCTTGTCGATCTTGTTGACCGCCACAATGATCGGCACACCAGCCGCCTTCGCATGGTCGACCGCTTCGAGCGTCTGCGGCATCACGCCATCATCGGCCGCGACCACGATCACGACAATGTCCGTGACTTTGGCGCCGCGCGCACGCATGCGGGTGAAGGCTTCGTGGCCCGGCGTATCCAGGAACACGATCTCGCGCCCGAACGCAGGGGAGTCGGTCTTGGCAATTTTCACCTTGTACGCGCCGATGTGCTGTGTGATACCACCGGCTTCGCCACCGGCGACGTCGGTCTCCCGGATCGCGTCGAGCAGCGACGTTTTACCGTGATCGACGTGGCCCATGACGGTCACGACCGGCGAACGCGGCACTTCGAGTTCGTCGATATTCTCCTGCGACAGGATATTCTCGATGGACTCGTTCGCCATCTCGTCCTCGAACGAAATGATTTCTGTATCGGCGCCGAACTGCGCGGCAACATCCCGGACCAGCTCGCCGTCGAGCGACTGATTGACCGTGACAAAAACGCCGCGCATCAGCAGACTGGCGATCAGATCCTTGCCGCGGACTTCGAGCTTCTCAGCCAGATCCTTGACCGAAATACCTTCGGTGACGGTGATTTTGCGGGTGATCGGCACCGGCTCGTTTGAGGGCATCACACCGCCAAAACGCGGCGGCGGATTGAACCCCTTCATCGGGCCTTCCTTGCTCTTCGGATATTGCTGCCGGCCGCGGCCTCTTGGACCGGTCGGGCGCGGCGCACGCGGCGCTTCGCCCATGGGCGACGGGCTGCCGGGGGCGCCACCGACTCCAGCTCCAGGACGAGCACCGAAGCCGCCTGGACGGGGGGCGCCGAATCCGGGTCGACCGCCGGGGCCGCCAGGACCACCGGGGCGTCCACCGGGGCCGCTCGGGGCAAAGCCCGGGCGTGTGGGATGCATCGGGCGGCGAGCGCCGGGCGCTCCACCAAGCCCCGAACTGGGGCCACCTGGGCCACTGGGGCCTGCATAGCCGCCACTGGGGCGCTGTCCATAGCCGCCGCCGGGCGTGCCGCCGGGTCCACCTGGCGCGCCGCCTGGACGACGATCGAAAATGGGCCGGCCTCGCTGCACACTGCCGGGGCCGCCACTGAAGCCGGCTGCCACATTGCTTGGCGGCGGAGGCACAGGACGAGCTACCGGTGGCGGCGCCGTGTAGACAGGACGCGGTCCGGTCTGCGGCATGATCACGCGGCGCACGGGCGCGGCAGGCGCTTCGGGCATCGGCGGTGGGGCCGCGACAACCGGTTCGGCCGGCGGCGGCGCAGGCGCGGGCGGCGCCACTGCGGCTACCGGCGGAGGAGCGGCAACGGGGGCTGGAGCTGGCTGGCGGGCCACCACGACCGGCGAGGTTGGTGCGCTGGAAGCAATAGCCGGCCGAGGCGGCGGGCCACCCACAGGCGGACGCGCCACAACAGGACCGGAAGGCGGTTTGGCTGCGATTGCCGGAGGAGCAATGATCTGGGGTGCTTGCCGTGGCTGCGGCACGATGCGTCGAGGAGCGGGGCGATTATCACCGGCTCCCGATCCAAACGGCGGACGCGACGTGGGTGGGGTCGAAGTGACGGGGCGCGCCATCGAGGCCTGCGGTGCTGAAACCGCCGGGGCAGGCGCTTCGGCCTGCGGCGTGGGTGCGGGCACGGCAGGGGAAGCGGCAGCCACGGCCACCGCTGGAGACACTGTCGGCGCAGCCCCCGGCGTGGAAACGGGGGGGCGCTGCGCCGCAGTTGAACTATTGCCGCTTGATGCGGGGGCCGCCGATACAATGCCGGCAGTTGCGGGTGGCTGGGATGCCGGGGGCGGCGCGGCAGCGATGACGGGCCTCGGCGCAGGCGCATTGGGAAAACGCGGCGGCGCTGCTGCGGCGGCCTGCCGCTCCTGGATAGCACGCAGCACGTCACCGGGCTTGGAGACCTTGGACAAGTCGATACTCGGGCGCTCTTCACCATCGCGCCCGCCATTGCGGCGCACGGGAGAGTTACCGCGGCTGCCGCCACGCGTAAGGGAAACGCGTACACGCTCGGCCTCATCGGCCTCCAGAGAGCTGGAGTGCGTTTTCTTTTCGGTCACGCCGACCGCTGTCAGAACATCCAGGATGGCCTTACTTTTTACTTCCAGTTCACGTGCCAGATCGTTGATTCGAACCTTACTCATTCGCCCCTTTATAGTTCGTCCAAACCGCTTACATGCTCATTGCTACCTCGGCGGGCGGAGAATTGTTGCATCTACCATTATTGCGCGAAATAACCGTTTCTGCTTCGAGATCTTTAGCGGAACCGAAATCGCAGGCTGAGCGACTCACTATGAGCCGCCCTCGTCCACCTTGCGATCCTCTACCCGTTCGTCGCGCGTCTCGTCCAGATTTCCCTCGACCACAGCTTCAGACCGCGCGATCTCCGTATTCGGATGGTGCTCGCGAATCACTGCGCTGGTGTCGTCGCGACCCGGAGTCAGGGCTTCGGCGCCTTCCCCATTGAGCATTGGACCAACCTCGGTCACCTCGGCCAGGCGCTCCTCCGCCGTGTCATCGACAATGCGCCCCGAACCGTCGCGCGCGTTAGGGATTTCATCATCCTGGTACAAGTTCACTTCCAGCGCGTCGATCTCCTCGGCGGTTTCGGCATCGGCCTGGTCGAGCTGTTGCTGGGTAGCACCCACCTGCCCTGCGGCTTCGTCGGCCAGGGTCAGCGGCTCATCGTCCAGGTCCGAGCCACCGGTAATCGCGTCCAGACGATCAATCGTCGCGGTATCCGCGATATCAGCTCCCCCGCTTAGCGTGTTGGCATAGGCCGGCGCTGCTTCACCCTTGCCGTAAACCAAACTCTCGCTCAGGTCTACTTCCCGATGTGGCTCGCTGTCCGGCTCGCTTGCTTCCTTGTTGATCTCATCTGCCTTGATCTCATCTGCCTTGCCCACGTCTGTTGCTCCTTCCGCCACGGCTGCCGAGCCCGCTTCCCCGGCCTCATACTGCCCAAAGTAATGCCGCACGGCCGCGCTGATCTTCTCAAGCGTTCGCTCGCCGATGCCCGGCACCTCTTCCAGCTGCTCGGGCGTCATGTCGGCCAACGCTTCCACTGTTGTGATGCCGGCAGCGATCAGCTTCTCGGTGATCTGTTCGCCCAGTTCAGTGACCTGCTCAATCGGCGTCGATGAGCCGCCGGAGAAGACCTGCATCTGCTGCTCGACCTCCTGCCGCTTCTCTTCCTCGCTCTTGATGTCGATCTTCCAGCCCAGCAGCTTGGCCGCGAGGCGCACATTCTGGCCTTTTTTGCCGATCGCGAGCGAAAGCTGCGTGTCATCGACGATCACTTCAAGCTGCTTTTCGGTGAGGTCGGCGATGGTCACGCGGCTTACCTTGGCCGGCTGTAGCGCTTTTTCGGCGAAAGTCGTGACTTCCTCTGAAAACTCGATGATGTCGATCTTTTCCCCGCGCAGTTCGCGAATGATTGACTGTACCCGCATGCCCTTCATGCCGACGCAAGCGCCGACCGGATCGACATCCTTGTCACGTGACTGCACAGCGATTTTCGTCCGCTCGCCGGCTTCGCGGGCAATGGCCCGAATCTGCACGGTTCCGTCATAAATCTCGGGGACTTCGCTCTGAAACAGGTTCTGCACCAGCTCCGGCGCGGCTCGGCTCACGATCACCTGCGGACCTTTCGCCGCGCGGTCTACCCTTAAAAGCACAGCCCGGACACGCTCGCCCACCGCGAACTGCTCCAGACGCGACTGCTCGCGGCGCGGCATCCGCGCCTCCGCCTTGCCCAACTCGAAGATCACGTCCTGCGGCTCCAGCCGCTTCACGGTCGCGGTAATCACCTCGCCCATGCGGTTGCCGTACTCCTGGAAAACCGTGTCGCGCTCTGCCTCGCGTACTTTCTGGAAGATGACCTGCTTGGCCATCTGCGCCGCAATGCGGCCCAGCACCTCGGTCGGCTTGTAGTAGCGAATTTCGCCGCCTACCTCGACCTCCGGCGCCAGCTCGCGCGCCGCCTCCAGCGTAATCTGGTTGACCCCGTCCTCGACCTCTTCCGGCGTCTCCACCACCGTCTTGTACGCGTAGGCGCGGATTTCACCTGTTTCCTTGTCGAGCTCCGCGCGCATGTTTTCAAGCGTCTTGTAATACTTGCGCGTCGCAAGCGCGATCGCGTCTTCCACCGCGCCGACCACGACCTCGGGCTGAATGCCTTTGTCCCGGCTTAAAATCTCAATGCTCTGGTATAGCTGACTTGCCATGCCTGTTGTTGTCCTTCTCTCCGCACGCGTTCACGCCTGCGGTGTTTCTTTTACTCGAATTGATTCGGTTTCGGCTAAAACTCCGGAACGAGTTGTGCCTTCTCAATGTTGCTGAATGCGATCTCGACCGCTCCGCCCGTCCCCGCTTCATCCTTCTTCTTTTTCGATTTCGAAGCCCTGGGCGCAAGCGGCAACAGCGTCACTGTTTCGTCCGCTACCTGTCCCAAATGCCCTTGCCAATGCCTGTTTCCATTGACAGGCGTAACTGTCTGCACCTTGCACAGCTGCCCGGCAAATCGCCGAAACTCCTCCAGCTTGCTCAGCTTGCGGTCCAGGCCCGGCGAGCTCGCTTCCAGCATGTACTCGGTGCCCGGTACCAGGTCTTCAATGTCCAGCGCCGTCCCAAAATCCCGAGAGAAGCGCTCGCAGTCTCCATGGGTAATTCCGGAAAGCTGCGCAACCGGCACCCCCGAGGGCAGCTCCCGCAAGTAGGCCAGTTCGTCTTCCTCCGGATCCAGCCCTGCCGCTTCTCCAGCCTGCACCAGATCGAGCACAATCGCTGCGCGGTCGGGAGAGCTTGCATCGCCGCTTTCCGGTTTCAGTGCTCCACGCATCAGACTCTCAGGCGATGCAACTTCCGCGCCCTTCAATGTCTTCAATCGCTGTTCGAGCTCCGCCCGGCCCGCGGCGTTCCGTTCCAGAAAAATGCGAAGCGTACGGTACTTTCCGCCGCCGCCCTGGAACTCGAGTTCAACGACATCGAGTCCGTGTGAGACGGCTACTCGCTCCGCAAGAGCCCGTATCTGTTCATTTACCAGACTCATTCAAACTTTTCCGCTCCGTCGATCTGCTCAACTACCCGGAGACGACCGGCTCCCGCCCAAAGAAAAAGTGGGCTTTCGCCCACTGCCCTTTGTCCGCCCCCGCTTACGCACTGATGAGGGACGCAGGGAACATATCAACAATTTAGAGCATACTCCAGCCCGGAGCCTGAGAGCAACCGGGTGAGCGGGCTTTATAGGTGTAAGGGGCCTATCTCAGGCAGGTGATGGGCGGCTTGAAAGATTTCGCAAGCGCGTGAATCGACTCCGCCGAGCGGCGCAGGGAAAATCGCTGCTGAAACGTCGCTTCCGCAGTTGCGGCCATCGCCTCACGCTGTGCGACCGACATCTCGAGCCAACGGCGAAGCAGCCTCGCCGTCCCCTCCAGCGTGTCCAGTTCCACCCAGCCGACGTTGCTGTCAAGGATTTCCCGCAGGATATTTACCTGGTCAGAGATCAGCACAGGCGTGCCGCAGGCCAGGGCTTCAGCCACCACGATGCCGACACGATGCCGAAGTTCTCCTGGTGGGGGTACCCCAGGCGAATGACGCAGCAGTTTAACATCTTTGGCAAGCAAACCATAGGCAACGAAAAGGCAGGGCAAAGAACAAACTCCCTTTGAGCGTTACTCTCGTAAAGTGCTCGCGACACCCGGAGGGGGCTGGATGCTCACGCATGGGCCAGCGACCGCTCCCATAGCCTTGATAACTTCGTCTTGGCTAGTTCAAATTACAAATGCGGTCCCCCTCTCGGTGGAACACTCCTGCTAAATGTAAAAACAGCTACCGAGTCCGGCGGCAGTGCAACTGTGCAGATGCCCGCACACTGTATTGTTCGTTCGGCGGGGATTACAGCAGCTGGATTTTGGAAGTTATTGCATTGCGCGGGCGTACTCGCGCTCAATAGGTCGAGTTGCACATCAGGCCGATGCGGGAACGCTTTGACCTCGATATGCGCGGTTACGCTATGTTCCCGGTCGGCGTTGGAAAGTTTGATGAACAGCCTCCTGCCGTCGGCAGAGCGCGTCGCAACCGCGTCCGCACTCCCTACACCGGGCTCGAGCTCCGGAGAGTCCACCACGGCATGCAGGCGATCCGTTCCAAGGTGATCGGCATACATCTGGAGCGCGTAATACTGCGCGGTACCATAGATGCGGTCGCGGCTGGCCTGAATCACGCCGCCTACCCAGCCGTTCAGCAGGTCGGAGATGCAGTTTGCTTCCACCGTATCTCCGTCCCGCTCAAACCCGTCCATCATCCGCGCGGCATACACGGCGCCTTCCATCGACTGAATGGTGCTCGCGTCATAGAAGAGGTTCCACTCGTTGACGATCTGCTTGATAGTGCGTCCGGGTGCGAGCTGCGCGATCAACTCCGCCGTGTGCCGGTAGCCGCGCTCGAACTCCCCGGCTCGCGCCATCATGGCCGCGCGTGGGTTGGCTTCTTTCGCGTTTTGCGTCCCTGCAGTGTAGTCATGGATGGCGAGGTAGTTGATCTCCGGCCCGGCGATTTTCAGCACGGCCGAGTTCCAAGCGTCCTGCTGCGGCATGATGCCCTCACCGACCGCGATCAGCTTGATCGTAGGATCGACCGCTCTCATGGCGTGCGCGTAACGCACGGCAGACTGCGCGTAGACTTCCGCCGTGACGTGCCCGCGCACCCAGCCGCCGAAGATTTCGTTGCCAAGCTCCCACTGCTTCACGCCGTAGGGCGCGGGGTGTCCGTTGGCCGCGCGCATGGCGCCGTACTTCGATGTCGCCGGACCGTTCACATATTCGACCCACGCCGCTGCCTCTTCCGCGGTCGCGCCGTTGCCCTCGACGTTGACAGTGATGGACGGCTCGATGTGCAGGCGCTCGCACAGCGCTAGGTACTCGTCGGTGCCCAGGTCATCCGGCTCCGGCGCGTTGCTCCACGCCTTGTTGGTCCACACCGGTCGCAGATCGCGCGGGCCGATGCCCCCCTGCCAGTGATAGTCCTGCGCGACGTTGCCGCCCGGCCAGCGCATGAACGACGGATGCAGCTCCGCGATCATCGCTTCGGAATCGGCGCGTACCTGGTCCTTCGCGCTCGCCGGCTCGAGCGAAACCTGGTCCATGTACAAACTGCCCTTGCCTCCGAACAGGAACGTGAGCTTGGCAAAGCGGTCGGTCTTTGTTGGCGTTAACTGGAAGCGGTACTGTCGCCAATCGCCGCCGGCGCTCGCTAGCGTGGCTTTCGCGTAGGTCTCGCCATCTGTGTTGTCTTCCTCAAGCGCCGCCGTGACGTCGCCCGAGTAGCCGCCCTGCGGCGCTACTTTGATCCAGACATAGCCGTTGTATCGCTGGCCCGCGACGACCGACAGCCGTCCCTGCGACAAACCGCGCCGCGTGTCGGTAATGTCCTCGGGCGCGAGCGTGACGCGAAGCGAGTGCTGGGGAGCATTGCCGATCATGCTGGTTTGGGGGTACGCCTCGTCGACCGTCTGCATGAACCGGATCGCGCCCACATTGTCATTGCGCTCATCGGGTTCCAGCTGCCAGGCCGCCGGCAGCCCGAGATAGTTGGGCGCTTCCTCAAAAGATCGGTCGTGCACCATCTCGGCGGTCATGCCCCACTTCACGTCTTCGCCCATCATCTCGACGAACGAGGCGTACATGCGCGGGCTGATGTGGTTCTCGACACGCGAGGCATCGACTGTAATAGTGGCTTGCTGGGCAACTGCGTTGAAGCTGAACGCTGCGATCAGCGCAAGCGCTGCGAAGGCTTTTTTCATAGCGACTCCCCCGTTTCCGCGCGACTGGCAAAGCGCAGCGTTCGCTCCACGTGCTGCCGCCAGTACGGCCACTCGTGGCCGCCGCTGAACTCTTGGTACTCGTGCGCGATGTCGTCCGCTTCCAGCGCCGCATGCAGTTGCCGGTTTCCCGCGATCAGCTCATCATCGACGCCGCAATCGAAGCGCAACCGCGGCAGGCGCTCGCGATGCTTGCGCAACCAGTACAGCGCGCTCAGCTCTTCGCGCGGAGCATACTCGAGATAATCGCTCAACGGCTCTTCCACGAAACGCTCCATCTCCGAGATTTCCGTAATGGCGGAATGCGCCGAGATCGCGACGAAGCGACCTGCATATTTGGCGCCGAGCCGCAGCGCTCCATAACCGCCCATCGACAGGCCCGCGATAGCGATCTTTGCATCGGCGCGCAGGGCCGGCGCCGCGAGCCGCGCAACGGCCGGCACCTCTTCGACGATCCAGCGCTCGGCGTCTCCTGCGCTTGCATGCGTCAGATACCCACTGCCATCGCGGCTCAGACCGTCGCTCGGCATGGCGATCACCATGGGCGCAATCTCACCGGCCGCCAGCATGCGCTGCGCGGTGCGGTGCACGCCTGCCTTGAGCGGCCACACCCAGTGGCTGCCGTACACGCCGTGCAGCAGAATCAGCAGCGTGCCGATCGGCTCGGTTTCCGGCACCCACACCGAAACGTCCGCGCGACGGCCAAGGGCAGCACTCTTGACTGTTACGGTGCGCAAACCTTCGTACTCGTATGCTGAATCGGAAAGCTCGACGGTGCGGAAGTCCCCCGGCTCAATCAAAAATAAGCACTCCCTTCGCGTTAATGCCGGCATGCATATCGGCGAAGGCCTGTTCCAGCGCATTGAGTGGGTAGCGTCGCGTCACCATTGCGTCGAGCGGCAGTTGCCCGCTGCGGTAAAGCTCCATCAGCAGCGGAAAATCACGCTGCGGACGGCACGATCCGTACAGCGGATTGATGTAAATCTTGTCCCATTCGAACAGCTCCATATCGACCGGCACCACCTGCTCGATCCCGCTAACACCGACAGCCGTTCCCGCGCTGCGCACCATCGCCAGCGGCGCGGAGCCCAGCTCCGGTACAGCGGTGCACTCAAAGGCGTAGTCCGCCCCGCGGCCGCCGGTACGGCGCTTGATCTCCTTCGCTGCCTCCAGCAGTCCCTTGTCGTCGCGATGGGCGAGCAGCGTTTCGGTCGCGCCGAACTGCTTTGCCAGCTCCAGCCGCGCGGGGTTCACATCGATCGCGATCACACGCGCCGCTTTGCAGTACAATGCGCCCAGCATAGTGCTCAAGCCCACGCCGCCGCAGCCCAGCACCACCGCCGTACTACCCGGCTCCACCTTTGCCGCGTTCACCGCGGAGCCAAAGCCGGTCATCACCGCGCAGCCCATGATGGCCGCGACCTCATACGGAACCTGGGCGTCAAGCGGCAGCACCGCAGCCTCCGGCACAATCGCATGCGTAGCCATGGTGCCGAGCGAAAACGATGCGTTGATCGCTCCGGCAGGATGGTGGAATCGCGCGTCGGGAACCGTGCCCCGGTCTTCGCAGATGTTCTCCTTGCCGCGCTCGCACTGGAAGCACACGCCGCACGGAATGGCCCAGTTCAGCATGACGCGGTCGCCCGGCTTGCAACGCGTGACGCTCTGGCCGACGCGGACGACCTCGCCCGCGCCTTCATGCCCCATCACGATGCGGCGACCCCAGCCGAGAGAGTCCCAATCGGTGTGGCACACGCCGCTGGCCTTGATCGCGACCAGCACCTCGCCATGCTCGGGCGCGTCGATGCCGATAGTCTGGATAGAAAACGAGCCGTCGCCCTCGGCCACGGCAGCACCTACATCGATACCTACATCGATCATTCTCTACTCCGCATCGTTTTTGCCATCCTGCGGTTGATTTGCGTACACGATCGGGTTGAACGGCGTGCGACCGCCTCGCCGAAGAGACCGACTGCGGCGCGAGCCGGAAAGCTTCGGCGTGAACGGAAAAGGCTCATCAGAATCTACCTCAAACGGCAGCGGTGAACCCGGCAGACCTCACCATGCATGCGTAGCCGGGCTGCTGCAAGTGGATCGGGCATTCGCTGCCTGAACTGGACTACACTTATACTGAAACGTTTCGACTTTATGCAATGCTGCGTTTTCAAAACATTTGCTTTCAGGAGAAAACCATGAACGGGAGATATGCCGGATCCTCTCTGAAAACTTCCTTGAGCCGCAGGCGCTTCCTTCAAACGGCAGCGATGACGGCTGCCGGAACCATTTACGCGGAGATGGCTCCGCACTCTCTCCTGGGTCAGACCCGGGGAACCGCAGGCGAAACTCTCAAGGAGTTTGGTTACGGAGATGTCGGCTTTTTGCCCGGCATTCAGGATGCGCAACTCGAACAGACGCATGCCGTGCTCATGGGTCTCAGCGACGATGAGCTCCTCAAGCCTTTCCGCGTGCGCGCCGGGGTTCCGGCGCCGGGGCCGGACATGGGTGGATGGTATGACGCGTATGCGTTCGCGCCCGGCCACAGCTTCGGCCAGTGGGTCTCGGCGCTATCGCGCCAGTACGCGATTTCAGGAGATGAGGCAACGCGTGAAAAGGTCGTTCGCCTGGTGCGCGGGTATGCGGCCGTTCCGGATGTGACCGGCAGCTTTTTCGATAACAACCGCTTCCCTGCCTACACGCTGGAAAAACTGAACTGCGGAATGATCGATGCGCACGCGTTCGCAAAAGACGAGGAAGTGCTCGAAGTCATGCGCAAAATGACGGCTGCCGCACTGCCGTACCTACCGGAAAAGGCGCTTTCGCGCGCGGAGCAGAGGGCGCGGCCGCACAAGGACATCAGCTATACCTACGATGAGTCCTACACACTGCCGGAGAACTACTTTCTGGCATGGGAGCGCAGCGGGGACCGCCAGTACCACGAACTCGGGATACGCTTCCTGATGAACGACGGTTTTTTCACGCCGCTTTCCGAAGGCGAAAACGTGTTACCGGGACTGCATGCCTATAGCCATCTCAACTGCCTTAACTCGGCAATGCAGGCCTATCTCGCGCTGGACGATCCAAAGTATCTGCGGGCGGCCCTGAACGGCTTCCGGTTCATTCAGGAGCAGAGCTTTGCGACCGGCGGCTGGGGGCCGGATGAAAGTTTCGTCACACCGGGCCAGGGCGCGCTGGGCAAAAGTCTTACAACGACGCACAGCAGCTTTGAAACCCCCTGTGGCTCGTATGGCCATCTGAAGCTGACCCGCAGCCTGCTGCGAGTAACAAGGGATACACGCTACGGCGACAGTATGGAAACCATCCTGTACAACACCGTGCTTGGGTCCAAGCCGCTCCAGACAAACGGCGATGCGTTCTACTATTCGGATTATAACTTTGCTGGAAGCAAATTCTTCGCGCGAGATAAGTGGCCCTGCTGCTCCGGTACCCTGCCGCAGGTAGCGGCGGACTACCGCATCAGCACCTACATGCATGACGACACCGACGTGTTTGTAAACCTGTATATACCGTCGACGCTGCAATGGAAGACCGGCGGCAGAACCGTAATTGTAAGTCAATCCGGAGCTTATCCGGTAGATGGTTTGGTGAAGTTGAATGTCAGGGGCGATGGCCGCGGTAACTTCGCGCTCAACTTAAGGATACCGGCATGGGCCGGCGACGATGCGCGCATCACGGTCAATGGCAAGCGGTACGGGGGCGCTGTGCGGGGAGGAACGTTTGTGCCGCTCCGCCGAACGTGGGGCAAGAACGATCGCGTGGAACTCTCGCTGCCCATGCGCTTTCGCCTGCAGCCGGTAGACTCCGAAACGCCGGGAACGGTCGCGCTGATGCGCGGGCCGCTGGTGCTCTTCCGCATGGGCCAGTCGGGTGAGCCCCTGCGGGAGCGGGATTTGCTTGCAGCGCAGCAACTTTCGGACAGTGACTGGCTGGTGCATTCCGCAAGCGGCGACGTACGCTTTCGGCCGTTTACCGGCATCGGTGAAGACCGCTACAGCACGTACTTGCATCTGGCTTAATGCGGCGCTGGTTCCGCCGGAACATCAAGCCGGTAGCGGTCGACCTTAACCTGATTTGTATGCGCTTCCGCCCGCAGCTTGCTGAGGCTCGCGACCAGCGCGGGAATCTCGTGCTGCTTGTCTCCTGACCGGCGAAGAATAAGGATCAGGCGAAACACTGCTTCCTGATCGGAGGGATCGCGCTCGAGCGCGGCCCGGCACTGCCCTTCGGCAAGCGGCAGATTGCCGGCCTGCAGATACAGCGAGCCAAGCAGGTTTCTCCCAGCGAGGAGCGTGGGGTCAAGCTGTATCGCGCGCTCCGCGTATTCGATCGCGCTCCGGGCTTCTGCACTACCTGGCGCGGCGCCTTCTTCCTTCAATATCTCCGCGGCTAAATAGTGCAGGTACGCGCTTTTCGGATCCGCCTGCAGGCTCGCGCGCACCTTGGCGAGCGCTCCGGGCAGGTCATGGCGCTGGATCTGGGTAAGTCCCTGCGCCTCCAGTCCGAACGACTGCGAAGGGTCGAGCCGGTTGGCGACTTGGAAGTCACTCTCGGCCCGCTCTACCTGCGAGCTCTGCATATACAGCACCCCGCGCGCCACCCACAGCGGCGCGGCGCGGGGTAGTTGCGTCAGGCCTGCGTCAAGCATGGCAATGCCGGCGGCGAAGGATGAGTGATCGAAGCTAAGGGCCGCGAAGTCCAGGTAATTCTGCGGGTCTTTCGGGTTTCCCTGGATCGCTTCGCGCAATAGCGCTACTGCGCGCGGCGTGTTTCCGGCCGCCTCGCAGGCAGAGGCCGCCAGCGACAGCGCCTGCGGATCGTGCACATTGACAAGCGGTTGCAGAGTCTCGACCGCGGTCGCCGGCTGGCCGCCGCGCAACTGCAGAACGGCAAGGTTGTAGCGCGCCTGCCCATAGTCCGGCCAGCCATCCACCAGCTTGCGGAACAGCCGTTCCGCTTCCGGGTCGCGATCGAGGCGACCCAGCGCATCGGCGTAGGCTTCGAGCGTGACTCGCTGCGCATACACCCCGCTACCGGCTTTGCTGAAATACGCGGCGGCCTCGGCCCAGTCTCCGCGCCGATAGTCGAGCATGGCAGCCATTCCATTGGCGGTAGGGTCATCGGGCCGCTGACGCAGCACGCCTTCCGTGTAGAGGCGAGCCTTCGCGGGCTCACCGCTGTAGCTGATCTCCGCCGCGCCTTCCAGCGCCGGCAGGTAATCCGGCGCAATCCGCAGGGCCGATTCAAACGCAGACAACGCTACCCGCGGCTCGTTCAGCTCCCGGGCAGCGAGCGCTTTCATCGTCCACAGGCGCGGGTCACCGGGGTAGGACTTAAGCGCGGCATCCGCGTCGCGCAAAGCCGCTGTTGGGTTTTGTTGACGCAACTCCGACGCAATGGCATTCAGCGTTGCGGGAGTCTGTGCGACGCATCGCATGCCAAGCCCCAGCAATGCTGGAAGAAGCAGGGTGCAGGTGACGCGACTAAGCAAGGGCGTAAGCAAGGGCGTAAGTATCGGCGTAAGTGTCGGTGTAAGTTTCCAGCACATCCGCATTGTTTGCGGTTGGCGCAAGAAGCGCAAGGAGCAGCGGCTTTAGTCTACCCCGTGTACGGACGTGGGAGAAATGCCATCATCTCCCGCGTCCTCCCCGACTCTGCAACGCGCCCGCAGCCTAGAAGTGGTCTCCTGAAATCACTAACCCTGAAGACGCCTTGGATGAGACCCGCCGCCGAAGCGGGTCTCAGATCGCTAGCCGAAGCCACAAAGCCATAGCTGAGACCACTTCTAGAAGTTCACCCTCGCCCCGATGTCGGCATTGCGCGAGGTGTACTGCGCCGTGGACCGTCCAAAGTTGTTGCCGTCGTTGGCGTTGCCATCGACGCCCTGCAGATTGACTCGGTTGAAAACGTTAAAGAGGTCCACACGCAGTTCCAGGTTGAATCGCTCGCTGAGCTTTGTAGTCTTCTTCACATCCAGGTCCCACTCGGCAAAGCCGGGATTTCGAAACTCGTTGGGAAGTTCGTTGCCTTCCGTGCCGGGGGCAGGGAGAGAGAATGCGCCGCACGGCGTGCCGGGCGAGCCGAATGGCCCTCCAGCGCAGACGGGGAACACGCCGCTGAGATACTGGCCACGGCTGTACTTCTGGTTGAAGTTGCGCACGTTCGGAAAGTCGTTGTTATACCCATCGCCGTTAAAATCGCCGCTCGACGGTTGTAACCCGCTGATGCGCCCGGCTGCGTCAAAGGTCGGCTGAAACGCCGCGCTGGTATTGACGGTAAAGCGGCCTCCCTGCTGCAGAATGGTTGTGCCGGCCAGCGTAAAACCGCCGGTCGCACGATCGAGAAAGCCCGATTTGCCAAGCGCCGGAATCTCATAACTATACCCAAGCGCAAAACGGTTCGGCACATCCCAGTTGGAGCGGCTGTAGTAATGCGAGATATCATTGGTCGGATAGGCCTGCCAGTCATCCATCGAGCGGCTGTACGTGTACGAAGCCGTGACGAACCCACGCGACGTGAGTCTTCCATTCACGCTGGTGACAAGCGCGCTGTAATTGGAATGTGCAAGGCTTTGACCATAGGTGATAGCGCCGAAGCTGGGATTAAGCCGCGTTGGCGATGTGCGATAGGTAAAGCTGCCAGGTTTGCCAGGCACCGGTACGCCGACTTGCTGATACAGATCTCCGTCGAAGCGGTTGACGTCGAGGCCGTAAATCGTCGCGGTCGTGCTCCCGCCGCCAGTTACCAGGTTCGTGGAGTAGGAGCCGACATATCCAACCGACGCGACGAGCTGCGACGTAAGCTGACGCTCGAATGTGAGTGCGTAGTTGTAGGTGTCCATGACATGAAGGTTCCGGTCCACTCCGCCGACATTGATCTGCGAACCCGGAATGCCCCCCTGCGCATTTAATGCCTTGCCCTGAAAGGCGGGATAAGGAAAGCCTTGCGGCGTGGTCTTGTTGGTGCCAAGCGCGAAAATGGGAGCAGCCGTCGTACCGTCATTGAAGAAAGTGGGGACCACATAGTTGGGCGGGTTGCCGTTGAAAACGTCGCCGGTCTGCCCCAGGGTTGGACTGTCGTGATAAAGACCAATGCCCCCATGGACGACGGTTTTGTTATCCGTAAATGGACTGTAAGCGAAACCAACACGCGGGCTTACAGTCTTGATACGATGAGCAAAAGCATTGGAAACTACTTTAAAAGCGCCCGAAGCGACCTGCTGGTTAAAATTGGCGCCTTGGCCGGGGAAGAAGTTGGCAAAACGCAGCCCAAGGTCGCCGGAAGAATTGCCGAAGTCGTCGTAGCGAATTCCATAATTCACTGTAAGTTGCTTGCTGACTTTCCAAGTGTCTTCCGCGAAAGCTCCATTGACTTCCTGCTGGTAGCCGTAACTGCCGGGCGCCGGTTTGCCGGTCACCGGATCATAGGAGAGTGTACCTTCATTCACCGGCCTGTCCTGAACCAGGTCAAGAATGTTATTGAAGGTGAAGTTAGGCTGGTCGTGCACCGTTGTAAATAAGGCATTGCCGGTGTAGAACACACCGTCCACGCCGAAACGCAGGCTGTGATTTCCAATAATATGGGTAAGCACATCGCGCCAGTGATAATTCGTCTGGACAAAGTCGCCCTGCGCGAAGCCGACACCGAACCCATTGACTCCGGACACTGTGATCGAGGGAACCGAAAAGTCGCCCGTTCCACCCGTAACCCCTTCGACGCGCAGGTATGCAGCGCTGGCCTCGTTGAGGGTGTTCGCTGAGAAAGTATGCGTCTCGTTAACCTGGTACGCCTGGTCCTGCGAGGGATTTGAGGTGTTGAATGCAGCGCGGACGTTCGGCGCGCCGACGTTCAGGTGCTGGCGGTACACGGTGCCGTACAGCCGGTCGTTTTTGAACCCCTTGTCCAGCCTGACATCGTACTGTACCGCGTTGCGATAGCTGGAGCTGCTGAAGCTGCCCGTATCGATGACCGGCGTACCGCAAGGCAGAAAACTCGAGCTCGCCGTTCCGCAGGGGGTCGCGCTGGTCGCGGGGAAAAGCTGGGCGGCCGTTTGCGAAACGGAAGCGCCGGCAACGTTACTCACGCCATAGTTCTTGAGAATGTTGGTGCCGACGGTGTTGGGAAACGTGGCCTGTGCGAACTGGACGAAAGCGGGATCTTCAAACGTGACAGCGCTGCCCAGGCTTGATGTCAGGGAACGAAGAGGCTCGATCGCAAAGAAGAAATACGCCTGATGCAGAGGATAGATCGGACCGCCGATTCCAGCGGAGATGTTATTGCTGTGATACGGAGCATACTTGCGTGCGAAGTGCGTATAGGCCTGAAAGTTTTGATTGGTGAAGAAGTCACTCGCAAAGCCATGAAGCTGGTCCGTTCCCGCCTTCGTGGTTATATTCGTTTCAATCGAGCTGGCGCGTCCGTAATCCACATTGAACGTGTTTGTCTGGATGGAGGCTTCGGCAATGGAGTCGGGATTCGGCGTCAGATTGGTGACCCCGGGCCGCACACTGCTCGTAATATCCAGGCCGTCGATAACGTAGAGGTTCCCATTCGCCCCTCGGCCGTTTGCGCTGACGTCGTTCGCAGCTTCCGTGTTGAAGTTATCCGTTGTAGTACCAAGGCCGCTCACACCGGGTGCAAGCGCAATCAGGGTCACAACATTGCGACCGGGTAGTGGCAGGTTATTGAAGGCCTGCTGGCCGAGCGTAAGCTGGTTGCGTGTTTCTGCCGTGTTCAGCAGGGGCGCCTGGCTCGTTACGGTAATGGCCTGTGTGCCGCCGCCCGTAGCCAGACTGATTGCCACGTCGCGGGTCTCGTCAGTGCCGAGAGTGACCGGTGTACTTTTCGCCGTAAAACCCGGCGCGACCACGGTGACCTGGTAACCGCCCGGCGCAATGCTCAGAAAACGGTATACGCCGGAATTATCCGTTTGTGCCGTACGCGAAGTCTGCTGCGCATCGCTTTTGAGGGTGACAGTCGCCGATGAGATCACTGCGCCGCTGGAATCGGTGACCGTGCCCTGGATGCTCGCGCTGAACTGGGCAAGTGCGCTTCTGCCGGCCGCGACCCATAACGTCAGGATCAACAGGGAGAGAAGTGGGATACACCATGCCTGCCGAACCGAATGGGGCATCGAAACAAATCGGTCGGACCCGAGGGTCGCGCGGCCGCTGTTCCGGCATAAGCTCTTCCTGCTTCCAAGGCAGCAGTTCTTCCTGCTTTTTCTCATGGCATCCTCTGACAAGCTGTTCCTGATGAAACGTTTCGATTCCTGATCGTGAATAGTCTTCCCTGATGGCAATTCCTGTCAAGGTCCATCTGGATCGGGGAACGGTCGGAGTCTTGAGACAGCCATAAGCCCGGACTGCATCGGGCAACCACGCCCCGGTCTCCCGGCACATCGAGTGTTGTGAGATTGCCCAACTACTTTATCGCACGGCCCAAAGCGCCCGTGCCGTCACGGGCACTGTCGCTGGCCTAAAACGACTAAACCCCACGTTATGTGGGGTTTGTCTTAAGGCCAGTGAGTTACGTCCATGGCGGAGAGTGGGGGATTCGAACCCTCGATAGAGCTTTTGACCCTATAACGGTTTAGCAAACCGCCGCCTTCAGCCACTCGGCCAACTCTCCGCGTTTTGCGCCAACGGTGCACGCGTATGGGGATTATAGCCCGAGCGGGCTACTTTCGCGCTAGCGGCAATGTGCGCGAGGTGACCTGGTGCATCTAACCCAGAACCTGGTGCATAGAACCCAGGTGGATAAGCCTCTCATGGGCTTTTGCTGGGATTTAACAAATAAGGGGAGATTCGAATGGCTATATCTGGTCAAGGGATCACGCAACAAACGAAGCCACAAGCCGGCACAGCGATTGCCGGCTATTTCGCGAACGGGAACGAAGCGCACCGCGCCATCAATGCCCTGATCGATGAGGGTTTTTTGCCGTCTGAGATTGGCGCCGCGTTCCACTCCGATGCTGCGAGCGAGCAGTTTGCCGGCTCCGAAGGAACCGCAGACAGGCAGCCCAATGTGGGCGGCAGTTTGCGTGAGGAGCTTGGCACGACAATTCCGCGTATCAGCAGTCACGAGACCGCGACCGGGAGGGGCGGCGCCTCTTCCGATACACTTGCCGTGCAGTATGCCTCCCTCGGTGGCGGCGCGGGTACGCCGTTCGATGGCGCAAGCCGTCCTGGCCCGATCAGTGGAAGCAGTCTCGTCAATACCGGCCTGCCGACGGAGCTTAAAAGCGAGTTGCCCCACGATGGCGAGATCCAGGGTGGACAGGGTGTGACCGGGAGCGGATCGACCACGGCAGAGAGCTCGGAACGACGCCATCTCCCTTTTACCGCGGCGAGCACGGAGTCCACATCGGGCCCACTGTCGCAGGCAAGCGGGCGCGAAACCTTGCATGAACACCAGCACGAAAGCTGGACCCACAAGCTGAAGCACGTCTTTGGCAGTGGGCACACGCATACAACGCACCAAAAGAACACCGACACACTCCGCGCGGAAGTGGCAAAGGACAGTATGGATTTTGGCACCGGCGAGGGAGATCTGGGGCTGAACAGGATCAACCGCACGCGCTACTCGCAACCCGCGTTTGAAAAATCCTTCTCGGGCTACGGGGTGCAGCCGGAGCATGCGCGTCACCTGTCGCATCGTATCGGACATGGCGGCGCCATCGTCACCGTGCATGCCGCGGCGCGCGCTGCTGATGCGGAGCGTGTGCTGCAAGCGCATGGCGGCGAAGTTCGCTTCGAAGGAACAGGTAGCCAGCAACCAGCCAGTAGCCAAAGTGCGCATCAGGCTGGCGGCGGCGGCGAGGTCGAGGTTTTCGGCACTGTTGGACGCGACTACCCCGGCTACTTCGACTAAACGCAGTTTTCCCGCCCTACAACGCTACAGGCTCGGAAACACTCTGGTATACCTTCCCTTGCGCGGCCTCCTAACCAGTGGCCGCGCAATCTCTTGCGCGATGGAGCGCAAGCGGGAGGCCCCAAGTCTCTGCATCGATCGCCAATACGCCCCCACCTGCGCGGGGCCGCTTGAAATTACTGCCTTTAATGGCAGCCACCTACTTCATGGTCTCGGGCGGACCGTACGGCATCGAGGACATCCTGGGTGGCGCGGGGTATCGCGGGGCGCTGTGGATCCTGCTCTTGCTGCCGTTGATCTGGACACTACCCACCACCCTGATGATCGGCGAGTTAGCGAGTACGCTTCCCCAGGAAGGCGGCTTTTACGTGTGGGTGCGCCGGGCTTTGGGGCCTTTCTGGGGTTTTCAGGAAGCTTGGCTGTCGCTGGCTGCCAGCGTGTTCGATATGGCCATCTATCCCACGTTGTTCACCCTGTATCTTGGCCGCCTCTCCCCGGCGCTTACTGCCGGCTGGCACGGCTTTGTCTGGGAATTAATGCTGGTCGTGGGCTGCTGCGGGTGGAACCTCCTTGGCGCACCTTCCGTTGGGCGCGGATCCGTGTGGCTATTTCTTTTGCTTCTTTTCCCGTTTGTCGTGCTGGTTGGTTTCGCGGTCGTGCACGGCATGCGCAATCCCGCGCCGGCAGGATTATGGGCGGCAGCCCCGGCGAGCGGCGGCAGCTTCAGCCTCGCTGTGATGGTTGCCATGTGGAACTACATGGGCTGGGACAACGCATCGACCATCGCACAAGAAGTCGAGAACCCGGCCCGTACCTACCCGCTTGCCATGCTGCTCAACGGTGGCCTCGTCGCGCTTACTTATGTCATTCCCCTGGCTGCTATCGCATTCGCGGGGGTGCCGCTGGGGCAGTTCACTACGGGCGCATGGGTGGATGCGGCGCGGGTGCTCGCCGGACCCGGTATTGCCGGAAATACGCTGGCGATGGCGATCGTGGCTGGAGGCATGCTGAATGGGCTCGGCATGTTCAACGCGCTCACACTTTCCTATACGCGGTTGCCCATGGTTCTGGCGGAGGAAGGATTGCTGCCGCGCTGGCTCGGCTTCCGCAACCGTCGCGGCGTGCCGGTTGCCGCCACGGCGGTATGTGGGGTGGCCTGGGCGCTCGCACTCGGGTTTAATTATGAGCGGCTTATCTCCATCGACCTGATCCTGTACGGCTCAAGCTTGGTGCTGGAGTTTGTGTCGCTGCTGGTGCTGCGCGTCCGCGAGCCGGCACTGCCGCGACCGTTCCGCATGGGCCCGCTGCCCGTGGCGGCGCTGCTGTCCGCCATGCCGGCGGCGCTGGTCGGGTATGCTTTGTGGGCTGCTCGGGGAGAGCGCCTGTTGCACCTGCCGGCGTTGGTCTTCGGATTGCTGGTAGCGCTGGCAGGTGCTATGGCCTATGCCGTGTCGCGACGCCGGTGGCATGCGCGGGCTGGCTTGTAAAGTTACTTTTTCTTGTTGGCCACAAAGCTCTCGGCGGCCTTGGTCACGCGCTCCTTGGCATACTCGGCATCGTGCCAGCCGTGCACCTCCACGCGCTTGCCTTCCAGATCCTTGTAGATCGAGAAAAAGTGTGTGATCTCGCGCAGCAGGTGCGGGTAGATCTGCGTGTAATCGTGAACCTCGGCATACCGTGGATTGTTCTTGCCGACCGCCAGGATTTTCTCGTCCAGAACTCCCTGGTCGAGCATTTCAAGCACGCCGATGGGGCGCACCTGCGACAGGCAGCCGCAGAAGGTCGGCTCATCCACCATCACCAGTACGTCCAGTGGGTCGCCGTCCTCGCTTAGCGTCGAAGGGATAAAGCCGTAATCGCCGGGGTAGTGCACGGGCGAGTACAGGTTGCGGTCCAGTTTAAACACGTGCAGTTCTTTGTCGTACTCGTACTTGTTCACCCCGTCGGCGGGGATTTCGATGATGGCGTTCACCACGTCGGGGCTGTTCTCGCCGACCGGCAGTTCCAGATAGTTGACCATTGCGTTCCTATTCTGTCGTTTTGTAAAGCTGGCCTTAGCGCGGTTCGATTTGCGCCGCGCTCCGTTTATAATCGGGCACGATGAAGGCTCATGTCTACGTGGTCTCAAAACGGACAGTGCTCGACCCCCAGGGGCAGGCGATCGGCAATGCCCTCAGAAAGCTGGGCCATGCGGGGGTTGAGGACGTGCGGCAGGGCAAATATTTCATCCTCACCCTCGACGACTCGCTCGATGCGGCGCAGGCCCATTCCGAAGTGGAGCGCATCGCATCCGACGTTTTGTGTAACCCCGTGATGGAAGAGTTTTCGTTCCGGATACAGGAAGTCGCGGAATAGTCCTTCCCATTTCGGGAACGGTATGTGCCGGGCAGCACGGTTGCTTGTTCGCTAGTCTCAGTCGCTCGCCTACAATAGGCGCATGTGCGGCATTGTTGGTTATGTAGGCTCGCAGCCTGTCGTCCCGGTCATTATCGAAGGTTTGCGCCGTTTGGAGTACCGCGGGTATGATTCCGCCGGTATCGCCGTGGGCTCGGGCGGCAGCCTCGAGCTCCGGCGTGCATCCGGCAAGCTCCGTAACCTGGAAGAAGTCATTCACAAGCACCCGATCTTTCCCGGAGATGGCGGGACATACGGCATCGGCCACACCCGATGGGCCACGCACGGCCGCCCCACGGAAGAGAATGCTCACCCGCACCGCGACTGCTCGGGACGGATCGTTGTTGTCCACAATGGCATTGTTGAGAATTATCTTCGGTTGAAGGCGCATTTGCAGGCGAAAGGTCATGCCTTCCTGACCGAAACCGATACCGAGGTGATCGCGCACCTGGTTGAACAGGAGTTGAAAGATGGGGCCGGCAGCTTGGTCGAAGCTGTCCGCCGGGCAGCGAAACAGCTTGCCGGCGCCTTTGCCGTTTCCGTCATCTCCGCTGACGAGCCGGACACGATTGTGGTGGCGCGCATGGGGCCGCCTGCTGTGATCGGCGTCGGACAGAACGAATATTTCGTCGCCTCCGACGTACCCGGCATTCTTCACCACACTCGCGACTTTTACTTCCTCGCCGATGGCGACATTGCCGTGCTCACTCGCACGGGCGTCGCGCTGTCTGACTTTGAGGGCAATCCGGTGAAACGGCCCATTACCCGCGTCGTCTGGGATCCGATCCAGGCGGAAAAGGGCGGCTACAAGCACTTCATGCTCAAGGAGATCTTCGAGCAGCCGCGCGCGGTTCGCGACACCACCCTGGGCCGCATTTCGTTCGAGACCGGGCGCGTGTTTCTTGAGCAGATGGAGATCACGCCGGAAGAGTTTCGTTCGGCCACCCGCCTGAACATCGCGGCCTGCGGCACAAGCTGGCACGCGGCGACCGTGGGCAAGTTCATGATTGAGCGGCTCGCGCGCCTACCGGTCGAGGTCGATTACGCGAGCGAGTACCGCTACCGCGACCCCATTCCGGACCCGACGGCACTGGGCTTGCTCATCACGCAGTCCGGCGAGACTGCCGATACCCTCGCCGCCCAGCGCGAGATGATTGCGAAGGGCTCCAAAACCATTGCGATCTGCAATGTGGTGGGCGCGGCGGTCGCGCGCGAGGCGCAGGGCGTCATCTACACCCACGCCGGCCCGGAGATCGGCGTCGCCTCCACCAAGGCCTTCACCGCCCAGCTCACGGCGCTGTTCGTGCTCGCGCTGCACCTGGCGCAGGTGCGCGGGACAATTTCCGACTCTGAAAGTCTGCGGCTGGTCACTGAGTTGGCACTGCTGCCGGGCAAAATCGAAGCCATTCTGCGCACCGTCGATCAAACCTGCGAGCAGCTCGCCAAAACCTACTCGACCGCAACCGATTTTCTCTTTCTGGGCCGCGGCATTCACTATCCCATTGCCCTTGAAGGCGCGCTCAAGCTCAAGGAAATCTCCTACATCCACGCCGAAGGCTACCCGGCCGGCGAGATGAAGCACGGACCCAATGCGTTAATCGACGAAAGACTGCCGGTCGTCGCGCTCGCTACCCGCGATACCAACGACCCCGGCTCGATGATCCGCTATGAAAAATCGCTCTCAAATATCCAGGAGGTCACCGCGCGGTCGGGCAAAGTCATCGCTGTGACGACCGAGGCCGATGATCGGGAGTTCGACGTCGCCGCGCTTGAGTTGGAGCAGCTGGTCGATCACGTCATCACGATTCCGCCGGCACCGGAGCTGTTGTTGCCGGTGCTGGAGGTAGTTCCGCTACAGCTACTCGCCTATCATATCGCCGTGCGCCGGGGCTGCGATGTTGACCAGCCACGCAATCTGGCCAAGTCGGTCACGGTCGAATAAAGGATTGATTTGCGGAGTAAGCTGCAAGTCCACAATTCTTCTGCTACGAAACTTAGCTGCCGCGCATGGCATCTTATCGATAGTCTGTATATCGTCGTCGCGCTCCAACCCGACTCTTCTATTAAGGAAAACAAATGCGCAAAACCATCTCAGCTTCCGCACTCGCCCTGGCTGGTTTGTTCACAGGGGCCACTGCTATTGAAGCGCAATCTTCTCAACCCGTTTTAACCGGGCAAGCCGCTTTCACGGACTACAGCAAATCACAGCCAGGCCTGCAACACCACATTACAGTTGGCGATCTGCCGGCGCCGTACGCCACGCCCGGCGTCGATGCCGGCTCGGACATCATCGCCAAACCCGCCAATGCCTGGCCAAAAGCGCCCGCCGGTTTCACCGTCACACAGTACACCACGGGCCTCGAAAAACCGCGCTTGATCCGGACCGCGCCGAATGGCGATATGTTCGTCGCTCTCTCCGATCACAATAAAGTCATGGTCTTCCGTGGAGTCGGCCCGGATGGCAAGCCCCAGCAGGTTTCGACTTACGCCGAAAACCTGAGCCTGCCGTTCGGGATCGCGTTTTACCCGGCCGGCCCTCATCCCAAGTACGTCTACATCGGCAACACGGAATCGGTTGTGCGTTTCAAGTACAAGGACGGCGATATGACCGCAAGCGGGCCGCCGGAGCACATTGCCGACCTGCCCGGGGGTGGGAGGCTGCGCGGCGGCGGCCACTGGAGCCGCGATATTGTGTTCTCGCCTGATGGTAAGCGCATGTTTGTTTCCGTCGGCTCGCACTCAAATGTCGACGACCCGGACACGCACCCGGCCGAGGAGCACCGTGCCGATGTGCTTGAATTCACGCCGGAAGGCAAGTTCATCAAGGTATACGCCTCCGGCATCCGCAACTGCGTGGGCGAGGCGATCCAGCCCGGAACGAACGACCTGTGGTGCTCGACCAACGAGCGCGACATGCTGGGCGACAACCTGGTTCCGGATTACATCACGCACGTCCAGGAAGGCGGCTTCTATGGTTGGCCATGGTTCTACATGGGCGGCCCGTCAGGCGGCAAGCAGGATCCGCGACTCGAGGGCAAACACCCTGAACTACAGTCGAAGGTGTTGACACCGGATATTCTGCTGCAACCGCATTTCGCCTCGCTCGAAATGACGTTCTACGAAGGTTCCGAGTTCCCCGCTTCCTACAAGGGTGATATTTTCGCGGCAGAGCATGGTTCGTGGAATAAGTCGCACCGCGCCGGCTACGAAGTGATCCTCGCGCCGGTGCAGAACGGCAAGGCTACGGGCGTGTTTGAGGACTTCCTCACCGGTTTTGTCACGCCGGAAGGCAAGGTCTGGGGACGCCCGGTCGGTATAACGGTAGCCAAGGACGGCTCATTGTTCGTCACCGACGACGGCTCCGGCTCCATATGGCAGGTGCGCTATACCGGCGCGGCAAACGCGGTTGCGACCAACACCGGTAACTAGCACCAGCGATCATACAAACGGAAGAGGCCGCCGTCAGTGACGGCCTCTTCGCAATGTCCTCATTCGGAAACAATGCTTCAATTTGCGCTACAGCCTTGCGGACTGACACAAGCGAGCGCCTTGGTTCTGGCGCGAGCAGGTCGACACGCTCTTACGCCAAACGCGTCGCTGCCGCATGCAATGCCTAGATGTGCATGATTTCGGCTTCTTTTTTCTTGCTTAACTCGTCGAGCCGCTTGATCTCTTCATCTGTCATCTTCTGCACTTCATCGAGTGCACGTTTTTCCTCGTCGGCTGAAATTTTCTTATCCTTGCTCGCCGCTTTGATCTGCTCGTTGGCCTCGCGCCGCGTGTTGCGTGCGCCTGTCTTGTGCTCTTCCAGCACCTTGCTCAACTGTTTCACCACGTCGCGGCGACGTTCCTCGGTCATCGGGGGCACCGGTATACGCACAATTTTGCCGTCGTTCTGCGGGTTGAAGCCGTACTCCGAAATGCGAAGCGCCTTCTCGATCTCGCTGATCATCTTCGTGTCGAATGGCTGCACCACCAGCGTATTCGCATCGGGCGCCAGCAGTTGGGCGACCGCGTTCAGCGGCGACGGCGTGCCATAGTAGTCGACCCGCACATTGTCCAGCATTTGCACGCTGGCGCGGCCCGTGCGGATCGATTGGAGGTTGTGCTGGAAGTCGACGACAGCCTTTTCGAGCCGCGTCTTGATTTGCTGATGGGTGTCTTTGAGCGCGGGGGTGGTAGCCAGGGTGGAAGGGGGCATGCGTGTGCGTCCTGTATGCGGAATCGAAAAGCTGACAGCTCCGATTGTAACCGCCGCGCAACAGGTTCGGCTGCTCGGCGGCTGGTTGCCTGCCTTACGGCACCGTGATAACGACTTTACCGATCTGCTCGTTTGAAGCCAGATATTGGTAAGCCTGCACGGACTGCTCGAGCGGAAACGTCTTCGCAATTTTCGGATGAAAGCGCGCGCCACCAAATCTTCCTCCGCAGTCGCGATCACATGGTCCGCACCCTCAGCGAGCAGAGCGTCGCGCTTGTTGCCGTGGCGCGTAGTCGCAATCGCGATGCCGCCCTCGGCTTTGACGATCTGGATCGCCGCTAACCCAACGCTGCTTGAGGCAGCCGTAATCAGCACGAAGTCCCCTTTGCCCACCTTGCCATGCATGACCAGAGCACCGTAAGCGGTCAGGTACTGCATCCAGATTGCCGCACCCTCGGCGGATGAGAGCTTTTCAGGAAAAGCGGCCAGCATGCGCGCCGGAACGATCGCTTCCTCGCCCAGCACGCCGTTCCTGTTCATGGAGTAACCCGGAACCGTTCCGAAACGTTTACCGACCAGGCTGGCATCAACGCCGGGGCCCACTGCCTCGACCACGCCCGCGGCCTCATACCCGATGCGCGACGGCAACGAAGGCTGCTCGAAGTAGTGGCCGCCCATGTACATCAGTTCAGCGCGGTTCAGGCCTACGGCTTCCACGCGCAGCTTGACTTCGTCCTGCTCGGGCGCCCGTGTCGCGACGTTCTCGAGCTTTAGGTTTTCCGGACCGCCGGTTGTATGCAGCAGCACTGTTCTCGCCATCTCGCGTTTCTCCTCGCTTATTGGATGGAGGGTTCCTGGTAACGGTTCGCCGAACTTGATGAGACTAAAGATGTATACGCCAGGCGAGGTAGCTGTGTGTATGCTAAGGACGGTCCGGCGGAAAAGCTCCGCAGCAGGCGAGCAGCCCTCGGCAACTTCCCCGAGTCGTCTTTTAAACGAAGACGCTCACTGAATCACCAAAGCTCGCACGAGGAAGGTCTGATTTGAGCGTTCACCTTATTAATCCCAGCGACAATTCTTTTGGCACTGCCGTTATTACGCCACGTTGGTTATTTGTACTTGCAGCCGCCACTCCGGAGATCGCCGGCGACCCGATTCTGGTGGATGAGTCCATCGAGCAGGTTGTACCGGAGACGATCCAACCCGGCGATATCGTCGGGATCAGTGTGCACACCGGCAATGCCCTGCGCGGCTACGCTGTGGGCCGCATGGCCCACGAACGCGGCGCCTGGGTGGTCTATGGGGGCATACACGCGACTCTGTTTCCGGAAGAGGTGCTCGAACTGGGCGCGGCGCATGCGGTGGTCAAGGGCGATGGCGACGTTGCCTGGGGCAAGGTGGTGCTGGACTGCATGGCCGGGAACCCGGGCCGCATCTACGAGGGCGGCCGTATCGAAGGCAAGCAGTTTCTGCCCGCGCGCTGGGACCTGATGCAGGCCGACAAGTATATGTGGGCATCAGTCCAGACGATTCGCGGCTGCCCGAAACACTGCTCGTTCTGTAGTGTGTGGCGCACTGACGGACAGCAGCCCCGGCAGCGGCAGTTCCAGAGCGTCATTGACGAGATCATAGACCTGCGACGGCTCGGTTTCCGGTTCATCGCGCTGGCCGACGACAACTTCTACCCCGTGACGCTGACCGACTTGCGCCTGGCGCGTGAGCAGAACAACCTGCCTCGGATCGAGGAGCTGACGGCCATCCGCGCCGAGCGCTACCAGTTGATGGAAGAGCTGGCCAAGCTGCCCAAGGACATGGTCTTTTTCACGCAGATCACCATGGAAGCGGCCGAGGATACCGAATACCTGGATGCCATGCGCAAGGCGAATATCAAGGGCGCGCTGGTAGGGGTTGAGGCAGTCACGCCCGAGGGCCTGAAAGCTGTATTCAAGGATTTCAACTACTCCGGCGAGGCGCTGGCCAAGCAGTTGCAAACCTTCAAGAAGCATGGTGTGCATGTGTTGGGGTCGTTCATCTTCGGGCTGCCGACCGACAAACCGGCGACTTTCGACGCCACGGTCGAAATGGCGTTGAAGTCCGGCGTGACCTTTGCACAGTTCGTCATGATGACGCCGTTTCCCGGAACCGTGGACTTTGGGCGCTGGGAGAAAGAGCAGGCCAAGAACCCGACCATGGTCGATGGCGTGCCGATCACGCGCTACTGGCTGATTCCGACGGAAACGCGGCCGAAGATGTTCACGCCGCATCCCTCCATGAGCTCGGGAGAGATCAGCGATCGCACCCAGAATGTCTGGGACCGTTTCTATAGCTGGAGAGCGGTGTGGCAGCGCTCGGCCTGCACGCCAAACCTCAAGGCGCGGATCGCGTTTATGTTTCTGTCGAAGCTGTATCGGCAGATGTATGCCGGCACCGGCATCTCAACGGACAGCGCACGCCGTAAGAAGTCGAAGACCATGGCGCGCTTTATGGCCAGGCATACGAAGAAACTGTTCCAGGCCAAGCCAATGCCCGGGCTCGCATCGCCGGAGTGGGGTGGGGGCTTCACTTCCGCACCGAAGCGCCGCCCGGCACTGCCTAAAGGCGAACCGGCATCTCCTTTTACTGTCCTTCCGGGGCGCTGAGCGTCCCGGAAGCTGCACTGAGCGGAGGGTAGATTGAAGGGCTGGTTGCCCTCACATCCTTGATTGTGAGATGTGGGTGAAGCCGTAACAGCCTGTTAACTTATCTGCGCAGCTCCAGCCTGCGCATGCGCGTGATAGCTCGAGCGCACCAGCGGACCGCTCTCTACATGACGGAAACCCATCGCGAGCGCTTCGTTTTTCATGTACGCGAACTCCTCCGGCGTGTAGTAGCGGGCCATGGGCAGGTGGTCGCGCGAGGGGCGCAGATACTGCCCGATGGTCAACACGTTGACGCCGGCGGAGGCGAGATCGCGGTAGACCGCAAGCAGCTCGTGCATCTCCTCGCCCAGGCCGACCATCACGCCGGACTTCGTGACCATCGCGGGCGCGAGCTCCCTGGCAAACTCGAGTATCCGCAACGTGCGCTCGTAACGCGCGCCCGAGCGTACTGCACGGTACAAGCGCGGGACGGACTCGGTATTGTGGTTCAGGATTTCCGGTCGCGCCTCAACGACGGTCCGGATCGCGTCTTCCTTGCCTTGAAAGTCGGGGATCAGCACCTCGACCTGACAGCCCGACGCTTGCTCCCGAATCCGCTGAATGACCTCGGCAAACATGCGCGCACCGCCAATCACATCGTCATCGCGATTGACGCTGGTGATGACCGCAAACTTAAGCCCCAGCTGCGCGACCGCTTCGGCCACCCGGCGTGGCTCGTCCAGGTCAATCGGCTCTGGCCGGCCCTTCGGCACTGCGCAAAAGCCGCAACGGCGGGTGCACAGGTTGCCGAGCATCATAAACGTCGCGGTGCGGTGAGACCAGCACTCGCCGATATTGGGGCAGTGCGCCGACTCGCATACGGTGTGGAGATTCAGCGACCGGGCCAGTTTTTTCAGGTCGTGGTAGTTCTCCCCCGAAGGCGCGCGCGCTTTCAGCCACTCCGGCTTGGGTATAGGCTTGCGGGGGGAAAGGTCAATCTGAATGAGGCCGGCAGCCGGCGTGAGCGTTGCCATCGTGTTCTAGTGTAATCGACAGGAGTTTGCCGGTTTGGACTCTTAGCATGCTACCGTCATGCATGCGCCGCCGCCGATTCCTCGATTTTGTCTCATAACTTTCATGGCCAGCTCATTATCCGCTCAGTCCATCCAGGAACCTCAAGAATTCAGTCGGTTGAACAGCTTCAACGCGTTCGGCGAGTACTCGAATGATTCGAGTCCCATCCTGCTTGGAAATCCAGGCATTGACAATGGCTTGTTCCAAGCCACATACGCTTTCGGCCATTGACCAGGTGGCCATGGTTCGAAGCAGGGCGAACTGCATCTCGTTTGCCGAATTATCAACTCCTCAAGCGGGGAATGTTTCGGTCCGACTCAGCCAATTGAATGGGACACGCCATGAACCTCGAGCAGTTATGCTACGTGCATGGACTGCATATTTTGCAAAATCGCCTCGGGCGCGCTTGCTGTTCCGGCGCTGTACCAAGATGAACAGGTCATTGCCTTTCGCGACATTGCGCCGCAGGCGCCCGTACACTTTCTTGTCATTCCGCGCGAGCACCTCCCGTCACTCGCGCACACTGCACGGGAGCACGCTCCACTGCTGGGCCACATGCTGGCTGTCGCGGGGGAGTTGGCCGCCAGCGAAGGACTCTCTGAGGGTTTTCGCACGGTGATCAATTCGGGCGAACATGGCGGGCAGACGGTCGACCATCTGCATGTGCATGTGCTGGGCGGGCGCGCAATGGGCTGGCCTCCCGGATAGACAATTCCTCCAGGCTAAGGCAAGACCGCCTGCGCGGCTGGCGGTCACTGCGTGTGCCGCAGCTACTTCGTAAGGATAATTACCGCTTCGCTGCGATTTCTCTACAGAAACCAATGGAAAAGCCCGGTTTGTGCCGGGCTTTTCTCATTTCGCGATGCGACAGCACGCTACGCCTCAGCCATCTCTTCTTCCTCCGCCAACCCGTGCCGCCGCAGCAAATTCGGCAGATTCTGCGAGAAAGCCGACCGCGGCATCACGGAGTCACACCCGGCCTCGATCGCCTTCAGTTTCAGGTCACCCTGCACATGCTGCAGAAAGCCGATGATCGACGTACCCCGCTTGAGCTTGGCTTTCAGCTTCGGAATCGCGGTAAGCGGCTTGCCGTTGTTCAGGTCGAATACAATCAATGACGGCCGCTCCGCTTCCGGAGCATCAGTAATGGCCGCGAGCGTTTCCTTCTCGGCCTTGGCAAACTGCACCTTGATGCCCAGTTTGCGCGCGGCTTCCTGCAGTTTCGCAACAACAAATAAGTCTTCGATAAAGCAAATAATCCGCGCCGGCGCATCGTCGCGCATAGCCGCAACCGACTCGACGTCCATGTGCTCGTTGCGTCCGTTTACATTGCCGTTGGCGTTGCGGAAATCGAGTGTGGATGGTGCGCCGTCCGCAACATTTCCATTCACCAGGCGGTAGGAGTGATCCATGGGACCGACAAAGCCGGTTGGACCACGGCGGCCAAACTTGCCTTTACCTCGCCCCCCGGCATTCCCGAAGTGTTCGCCGCTGCCGAAACCGCCCCGTGCTCCCTCTCGATTCCCGTCCGGCCCTTCACTGGAGCGGCTTTTCCAGCCGCCGTTCGCGCCATTTTGCCGAGCCTGGCGGCTACGGTTCTGGCCGGCGCCATTTCCGGGCTGAGGATTTGAAACCCCACCTCCGCCGCCATTGCTGCCGCGATCAGTGCCGCCCCCGCGTTTCCGGCCGTTCTTGCGCTTGCCCTGATTCTGGTTCTGCGCCTGACCTTGGGGGTTGTTCTGTAGGGGAACTGGAGGTGCGGATGGAATCGCAACGGAAGCGGGCTGAACAGCCATCGCTGCCGCTCCGTCTTCCCCAGCCTGGGGGCTACCCGGGCTTGCGCCGGCTGAAGGGCCTTTGCCTTTGCGTCGACGGCGCCGTCTTCGGCCGCTATTGCCCGCTCCTGTACTTGTCCCTGGAGCGGGCTGGCCTACGTTGCTGTCCACTGCCTGCACCGGAGCAGCCATGCTGCCCGGGCCGTGTCCATCATCCCCATAGTGGGCTGTGGACTCAGATTGTTCTGTACTCATGCGTGCACGTCCTTCGTGCGTATTCAGCTGCCCAATAAGGGCATCTAGAATGACTGACTTTCCTGTTTCGCTGCTTCCGTATTGCGTCACTGCCGGAGAGATATCTCTCTTGGGGAGGTGGATAGTCCAGGAGATTGGCTGGAGGACTCACCCAAGGGGAACTCTTCGATTGCAGTGCAAGCAAAGAGATATTTCTCTTCCAGTCTGATGCGATTTCCGCAGCGGGCTGGAGCTTTCTGCGGCAATGGTATCGCAGGTTCCGAATCCGGCATACAAGCGGCTCATTAAGTTTCCGAGCAAACTTGCCCAGAATTAATGGCATTCTTATAAAAAGCCGCCTGTTAGGGCACCCAATGCGATATTACCCGAGTGTTCGATCCTTCGCAAGCTGGAATTTCGTCCAGGGACGTGCGCCCGACTTCTTGGATTCCGGGCGAAAGTGAACGGACACAGGCCACGAGAACACTCGGTCGCCTTTTGCATGGCCAATCACTGGCCTCCTGAAATTTACCAGCCTTGATTGACCGATAGATGCGATCGATTAGAGACTGTATATTTCGGGCCGGGGCTGCCTCTTTTGGGTGCCTCCAGCCGCGAATGGTTCTCTGATGCGGGGCTCACGGTCTGTGCCGGGTGCCTCCCGCGTCGCTGGCATACTCCTTATAAGCAATTTTTGTGCCGTATATGGACCCATTTACAATCAACAACTTAGCGTGGACGAATGCTTCATGTCTCCGGAAAAACGTAGAGCAGGCACTCGTTCCCCGCCAAAACTCATATCGCGTTCTAGCCATTCCCTCAATTACGTTTGACACTTTGGACAACTATGGGTGCTCCGGCCACCGATGATCGTTCGGCGGATCGGCGTTCCGCAGTTCAGGCAGGGCAATCCCTTGCGGCCGTACACCCGGTGCTCCAGTTGAAAAAAGCCGCGAACTCCGTCCGCGTCGACGTAATCAGAAACAGAAGACCCGCCTAGTACGATCGCCTTATGGAGTACGGCCTGCAGCTCCGCATGCAGGCGGCGCAGACGCGGGCGCGAAACCTTGCCTGCCGCGAGCGAGGACCGGATTCCCGCGCGATGTAGACTCTCGTCCGCGTAGATATTGCCGACGCCGTGCAGCAGAGACTGATTCAGTAGGGCGGCTTTGATGGCTAGCTTGCGCCCTCGGAACAGAGCGACGAAAGCGTCGGGGGTGATCTGGAGCGGCTCCGCTCCCGGGCCCGTGAAGTTATCTGTCGTATCAAGTCGTCGCAAATCAAGCCGCCCGAACCGGCGAGCATCCACAAAGCGAAGTTCGCGTCCAGAGGAGAGGGCGAGTTGCGCGTGCGTGTGGGGCGGCAACGGCACTTCGGCGTCTGCGACAAGCAGGCGGCCAGTCATGCCGAGATGCACAATCCACTCGGCTTCGAGCGTGTTTTCGGTATCTAGGAGGTCCATGACAATATGCTTGCCGACACGCCGGACGCGCCCGATCGTTCTACCGGCCAACGCATCAGCCATGACCGCGGGTGGGGTTTTGAATGGCTCAGGTTTGGAGCTGAACCAGGCGGAAACAATCTGTTCGCCGGCGACGCGGGCGTGTACACCATTGGCTACTGTCTCCACTTCAGGAAGTTCAGGCATGATTGATAGATTCGCGGGATAGCTCTGCGGATTGCGCTGCGTTTACGAGCGCGGGCCGACCCAGTGCTCTAGCAGCGGCCCACGGGCGCCGTGCACTGGATCGGAATACGGGAACGGTAGAATGCGCATGCGTGCCTGCGCCTGCCCGTCAGGCGAGGCGCGGCAGATATCCCAGTGCTGGTCGGGAGGGTAGGCGCCGACGACCAGAAAGTCATCTGTTTTCGAGAGCTCGCAATGGCCGGTCCCGGTGGGGAGCAGCAATGCATCCCCGGCATGCACCGTGACCTCGCGGCCGCCCGGGCCGCCCAGGACGAGTTGGGCTGATCCCGCGGCGAAGCCGAGCACCTCGTGCGCGGTGGAATGGTAATGGTGGAAGGTGTAAACCCCGTTGCGCCACTGGGGCGGCCAGCCATTTTCGGTGAACCGCTGCTCGAACAGCGTTGCGGGATCGGCGCTCCCTGTCGGCATCACTCCGCGGTAATAGAGCACCGGTAAGGCGCTGTTATTGGGGCACCAACCGATCGGCCCGAGCGGGAGTGCTTGCGCCTGAGCTTCAGCAGCAGTTTCAGCGCTGAGCGCATAAGCTGCGGGCGCAGCGACAAGACCGGTCGCAAGGAGGCGATTGAAGCGGCGACGACTCAGGTCGGCGGACATACTTGACTGAGATGATGGGGCCACCTATTGAGCCGCTCCGTCGAGGCCTTTACTGCGCGAGTATCTCTTCCAGGCGCTCCACCTCAACCCGGCTGCCCACGATGAGCGCAGTGCGCTCATGAATGTTGGTGGGTTGAATGTCGAGAACGCGGCCGTGGCCTGAGATGGCGTGGCCCCCGGCCTGCTCGGCGATCCAGGCCAACGGGTTGGCCTCGTAGAGCAGGCGCAGCTTGCCCTTGGGCTGCTTTTCGGTCGGCGGATACAGAAAAACGCCGCCCTTAAGCAGGGTGCGGTGAAAGTCCGCGACCAGCGAGCCGATGTAGCGCGAAGAATATGTGATTCCGCCGAGCTTGCCGGTCCGCAGCTCCGTCAGGTACTGCTGGTACTTCGGCGGGAACGTATCGTAGTTGGCTTCATTGACCGAGTAGTACTGGCCCTGCGCGGGCATCTTCATGCTGTCAAACGAGAGCACGTAGGCGCCGATAGCCGGGTCGAGCGTGAAACCGTGGACTCCATTGCCGGTGGTGTAAACAAACACCGTCGAAGGCCCATAGACAACATAGCCGGCGGCAACCTGCCGCAGGCCGGGCTGGAGTAGCGCCTCTTCCAGGCTCATGTTCTCCGTCCGGCGAAAGATGGAGAAAATCGTCCCGACATTGACGTTAACGTCGATGTTGGACGACCCATCGAGCGGATCGAAGACGATGATGTACTTGCCTTTGTGCCCGGATTTGTCGAAGAACACCGGCTCGTCATTTTCCTCGGAAATGAGCGCGGCCACCGAGTCACGCAGTCCCAGGCAGTGCAGCATAGCCTCGTTCGCAAAGACATCCAGCTTTTGCTGCGTCTCGCCCTGCACGTTTGTTGCCCCCGCCGCGCCGTAAACGTCCGTGAGGCCGGCCTTGCGGATCTCGGCGGCAATCATTTTTGTCGCGAGGGTGATACCGGACAGCATCCAGGAGAAGGTACCGGAGGCTTCACCGGACTGGCGCTGCTGGTCGAGGATATGGCTCTGGATGGTGGTAATGATCGGGCTCGGCACACCCTTACGATACCAGCGCCGTCATACGATTTGTGTTGCGTGAAAACTTGAGTAACCGCAATTGTCGCCGGCGAACGCTCCCGAAAGCGCACGCATCAAAATGATTATGAGCAAAGAAACAAACATTCAGACGCAGACAAAGTTCGGTGAAGCAATCAACTCGGGCAATCTTGACGCCATGCGTGAACTGGTGTCCCCCACCGTGGTCGAGCACGATCCAGGGCCGAACCAGGGACCAGGCGCGCAGGGCTACGTTGACCTGTTTACCGAGATGCGCACCGCTTTCCCCGACCTGAAAGCGACGCCCGAGCACATCACCGCCGATGACGACACGGTCGCGATGGCCTACACGATCACCGGTACCCACCAGGGCGACTTCCAGGGCATCGCGCCGACAGGTAAAACGATCAAGGCGCGCGGCGTCCAGATCGCTCGCTTTGAAAATGGAAAAGTGGTGGAGCGCTGGGGCTCGTCGGATGAGTTGGGGATTTTAAAGCAGCTTGGGGCGGAGCCGAAGAAGCACTCCGGGATTCTAGAAAAGCTGGGTGTGAGCTAGAGAAACGACCTCTTATTACGAGTTTTACCTGGAGTACTTCAGTCCCATGCCGCCATCCGGATCACCGATATAACTCCAAATCGATCTTGGGCCACTTCGGCCCAAGATCGCATAGTCAGTCCAGACCGTTGCGCTGCATGACTTGGGTCCGACAATTGCCGCTGTTGGGTCGAGATGAAGGACAAGAACAACGCCGCCAGAGTTCCTCGTATTCCAGGAACCAGTACCAGATATCTGGCAAAGTGGTGGTTGCACATCAGCATTGAACGGGTCAACGTACTCATAAACGTTCTGGAGTTCTACCGTATGATCCGGGCGTAGCGTTATGCGAGATTGCTCAACATGTTCCGAGGAAAGTTTCGCAATCAAGTCCGCGCTTAGCTGCTCAAGGCTTAAGCTGCCCACCATGTCTGTATCTGCCGGCGGAACAGATGGACTATTCCAGATATTGACGGGGCCACCGAAAGCACCCGCGAGACTTCCGCCCATCAGCAATGCGATAAGAACTGGAAGGGTCGCAACTGCTGTCACAGATACCAACGTAATGACAGCGACCCTGCCCCACCTGCTTCTTGGCCAAAGCCGAGAGACTTCTTGGAAAACTCGCTTCAATAGATGTACTCGGATCAGCAACGCAGACCCGTTATATCATCGAGTCGGGCTGACTCCGAGCCCGATCGCGATCGGCATGTTCGGTACGCAATGTGAGCCCGTCCACTCTTTAGAAAAGAGCCAAACGCAACCGATGCAAGCAAAAACAGCAATCGTTCTGGGCGCTCAGTGGGGCGATGAAGGCAAGGGCAAGATCGTCGATGTGCTTTCGGGCGCGTTCGACATAGTCGCGCGCTACGCGGGCGGTCACAATGCCGGGCACACGGTCATCATCAGCGGGCAGAAATTCATCCTGCAGCTTGTTCCCTGCGGCGTACTGCGGCCGGACTGCCAGGCGGTGATCGGCAATGGCGTGGTGCTTGATCCGATGGCTTTCCTCAAGGAAGTCTCCAAACTCCGTGACCTGGGCGTCGATGTGGACCGGCAGCTCAAGGTATCAAACCGGGCGCAGGTCATCCTCGAGTACCACCGCATGATCGAGCTCGCTGCCGAAAGCGCCCCGGGCCGGCAGAAGATCGGCACCACCTCACGGGGCATCGGCCCTGCTTATGAAGACAAAATGGCCCGCAATGGACTGCGCGTCGTCGACCTGCTGAATAAAGACCTGCTCAAGACTCACATCGAGAACGCCTGCCGCGAGAAAAACACCATCGCGCAGGCGCTATTCGGGACGCATCCGCTGGACCCGGCCAAAATGTACGACGACTACGCCGCGGCCGCCGAGCAGCTTCGCCCATTTGTGACGGACACGGCCGCGCTGCTCAATGATGCGATCGACGCGGGCAAGAGCGTAATGTTCGAAGGCGCGCAGGGCACCATGCTCGATATTGACCACGGGACCTACCCGTTCGTGACCTCGTCCTCCGCAACGGCTGGCGGTGCGATCACCGGCACGGGCGTGGGGCCGACGAAAGTGGGCACAGTGATCGGCGTAACCAAGGCCTACATCACGCGGGTCGGCGAAGGGCCCTTCCCTACCGAAATCCACGACGCGGCGGGAGAAGCACTGCGCAAACGTGGGCAGGAGTTTGGTGCGGTCACTGGACGCCCACGGCGCTGCGGCTGGCTCGACCTGCCGCTGCTGCGCTACTCCAACATGATCAATGGCACGGAGTGGCTGGTAGTGACCAAGCTGGACGTGCTCGACGCGTTTGAGCGAATTCCGGTCTGCACCGCCTACGAGATCGACGGGCGGGAGGTGGATACGATGCCCGCGGACGTGCGTGGGATCGAGTCGATCCGCCCCGTCTACACCGACCTGCGGGGCTGGCAGCAGTCGACCGAAAACGCAAAAACCTATGACGATCTACCGCGGCTCGCCAAAGACTATCTGTCCTTCCTGGAAAAGGAATCGGGCGCGAAGATCGGCATGATCTCGACCGGCCCGGATCGCGACCAGACCATCGAGCTGCCGCACTTCCGTGCAGCCCTGAACGAACTGCACGGATAGGGGAACGAAATGGCCGAGACTGTCAGTTTTCTGGTACGCATACGGTTTGCCCCGGAAGATCGGGCAGACATTACAGAGTGCCTGCGCCAGCTCGCGACCGAGTCGCGCAAGGAGCCGGGCTGCCTTACCTACATCCCGCACTGGAGCGAGGCCTCGTCCGATACGGTGCTGATTTATGAGCAATACCGGGACCGGGCCGCGCACGAGACGCACCGAGCGTCGCCGCATTTTGGGAAATATGCGGTGGGCTGCCTGTACCAGCGCATGCGCGAGCGCGCGGTAGAGGATTTGCACGTTGTAGCTTGATAGCGGCTGGTTGGGTACTTTTGGTCCCTAGCCGCCGGATGAGCGCGGGTCCATACTGGAGTGATTCCGGCCTTTATCTCCCGGAATGAACTTCAGGAGCTCAGGTTTCCGCCATGCATCCCACCGCAAACCCGCGCCATCCCGGTAAAGACATGAAACGCCGGAACCAATGCGTGAGCCCGGGCATTCTGCTGCTGCTGTGCGGGCTGCTTGCGGCCGGGTCTGCCCACGCGATCATCGTTCCGCTCACCGGCGGAGGGCAAAAAGGGGTTTATCACAAACAGATCGAGCGTCTGGAACGGCAGTGGGGCATGGCTGTACTGGCCGGCGACAACGCGACGATGGCAAGCATGCTTGCGGACAGCTACGTCGGGATTGGGCCGTCCGGCACAATCGCAAGCAAAGGTGAGGAGCTCGGGGCCCGCGCGAGTGGGCAGGAACACCTCGAGAAGCTCGACGTGGAAGACCGGAATATCCGCATTTATGGAACCACCGCCGTCGTGACCTCCAAAGTGCGGATCGAAGGCATGTACTCCGGCCAGCCAGTGCTGGGCGAGTACCGGTATACCCGGGTGTGGAGTCTGGAGCGCGGGCAGTGGCGGATCGTGAGCTTTGAAGCGAATCGCGTGCATGACTCGACGGCGCGCCGGCGGTAGCTGCCCTGATCGGTTAATCCGGTTCGGCCATGGCAAGCACGGCATCGGCAATAGCCGCGGCCTCAACCGCGGAATCTACCGCATGAACACGAAGCAGGCTCGCCCCATTGAGGATGGCGGCGACGGATGCAGCTAGTGTGGCGTGATCCCGATGTCTCGGTGAAACGTCAGCACTTCCGTGTAGGCGACCGAGCGTCCTGCCTAGAAAGGCTTTCCGCGAGACACCGGCGAGCAGCGGACGCCCGATCGAGAGCAGCTCGGCTTGCCCTGCCAGCAGGGCATAGTTCGCTTCAAAGGCCTTTCCGAAGCCATAGCCAGGGTCGAGGACGATGTTTTCCGGGTGAAGGCCTGCCTCCAAAGCGACAGGGAGGCTCTCGCGCAAACCGTCACGGACCAGCGGGATAACGGCATGGGGCGGCAGCGGCGGCAAGGTACGCCATTCGTCCGGGCGGCCGCGTGCGTGTGTCAGCACTACGCCGCACTGTGCCTGAGCGCAGGTTGCCGCCATTGCGGGATCCCACAGAAAACCGCTGACATCGTTGACGATCTCGGCCCCGGCAACCAGGGCCGCCCGCGCGGTTTCGGCACGGTAGGTGTCGACCGAGAGAACAGCGTGGGGGCGCTCGCGGTGCAGCGCTTCGAGCACGGGCAACAGGCGATCCCCCTCTTCATGTACCGAGATGGCGCGGTCGCTGCCGGCGCCCGCGCCGGGACGGGTCGACTCCCCCCCGAGGTCGAGGATGTCCGCGCCTTCGTCCAGCAACCGCAGTGCGTGGGCGACGCTCTCGTCAGGATCGCGGCCGAGCAGACCGTCGCCGGAGAACGAGTCCGGCGTGAGATTGACGATTCCCATGATGGCCGTGCGCGCGCCGAGCGTCAGAGTGCGGGTACGGAGCTGCCAAACGAGTTGTGGACGGCAGGCAAAAGCCATAAACAGCTCCGATACTACGCTGGATGCAATCGGAGAGCCGCGTCGTGCATGTGGCGGGCGAGTGCTACACTCCGGGGCAACATGCGTTTTTACAATTACACCGCCATCGTTGCGGGTCTTCTGCTTGGCACGGCATGTGCATTTTCGCAAACCGGCGGCACAGCTCTTCCCTCGCCGGCAAGCAGCATGGCTGTTACCGCCGATGCCCTGCTCACGGCGCAACCGGCGGCGGCACGCGCACACTGGGGCGTGTCCGTGGTGGATGCGGCAACAGGCGCAATTTTGTACGCGCGCAACGACGCGCAGCTTTTCGAACCGGCCTCCAATGCAAAGCTGTTCACTACGTCGGCGGCGCTGGCCCTGCTCGGGCCGAGTTATACGATGGGCACGCGCGTGGTGGCTGAGGGAACAGTAGACGCAGCCGGTACCCTGCACGGCGACCTGCGCCTGATTGGCGAGGCGGACCCGACACTTTCAGGCCGAGCCTACCCGTACGCGGGCAGGACAGACCGACCCAATCCGCCGCTCGGCGCGCTCGACGGCTTGGCCGCGCAAGTGCTGGCCAGCGGAGTTCGTGCGGTGAATGGGCCGGTGATCGCCGATGACACCCTGTTCACGGACGAACGCTACGGCGCGGGCTGGGGCTGGGATGATTTGCAATGGGAGTACGGGGCGGCGGTTTCCGCGTTGCCGGTCAATGACGACGTACGTTATCTGACCGTCGTACCGGGACAGCTCGCAGGTGCGCCGGTAGAGGCAAGCTGGCTTCCGGATGTGCCGGGGCCGGCGAGCGGGCTGGCGATTACGGCGGTGACCTCAGCCGCGGGATCGGTGCCGGCGCTTGGGCTGGCGCGGGTGCCGGACGGGGGCGGCTTGCGGATCTATGGGTCGCTGCCCGCGGGCGGAGTTGGGGCGCATCTGGCACTGGCGCTTGACGATCCGGCGCGATTCGCGGGGCAGGCGTTTCGGGCGGCGCTCGTCACGCAGGGTGTTGCCGTAAGCGGAGGCGCCTCGGTGGCGCATCGCGCACCGGAGGACACGCAGTCGTTTACGGTGGAAACACATCAGCCGCTCATACTGCGCACATTGCCGGCCGGGTCTGGCTCGCTTGGGGAGTCGCCCGCCGGGCGGGTGCTGGCGACGCGGCAGTCGGCGCCGCTGAGTGACATCGTGACGGTCACGAACAAGGTCTCGCAGAACCTGCATGCAGAGCTGCTGCTGCGTTTGCTGGGTCGCGCCGAGGGCGCGGATGGGTCGGCGGCGCAGGGGGCACGAGTGGTTCGCGCATGGGCAACGACGCAGACCGGGGTGCAGGGGGACGATTTTCTACTGTACGACGGTTCAGGGCTCTCGACCAGAGACCTGGTAACCCCGCGCTCGCTCACGGCATTGCTGCGCTACAGCACAACCCAGCCCTGGGGCCCCACGCTGCGTAGCTCCCTGCCGGCGAGCGGGGTCGATGGCACGCTGGCCAGTCGCTTCCCTGCCCTGCGCGGGCGCGTGCAGGCAAAGACCGGCACGCTTGGTGAGGTCGATGCGTTGAGCGGGTTTCTGACGGCAAACAGTGGCCGCCTGGTCATCTTTTCGATCTTGTGCAACGACTATCCTGGACCGGGCTCGCGCGCGGTGATCGATGCGCTGGTGCTGGCGGTTGCAAGCAACTTCTAAGAACCTGTTCACGATCTTCTGAGTAGGAGGACGAGGAATGCGAGGTGAACCATTTGCAAGCTGGTGTTGAGCTTGCGTTCGCAATTTTTCCAGAGTCTTCGGCACTTATCGAGCCAGGCGA
>JAABUX010000200.1_pt1 | contig 65933 bp, 61 predicted proteins | sample 5561851 | NCBI WGS metagenome assembly JAABUX01 (sample SAMN10711883, study PRJNA513361) | rock metagenome | isolation source: Antarctica rocks | place: Antarctica: Victoria Land, Richard Nunatak red sandstone | collected 2016-01-03
CGCGGCCGCGCGGGACGCCGCCGACGCCAAGCGCGAGATCGAGCGCGATCGATCCGGTAGGGATCGTGTCGATGACCATCCGTTCGGCGAAGTCGCCCATTTTCATGATGGAGCCCTTGCCGAACTGCCGCTCGATCTGGGCGAGCGCGTTCCCCAGCGCCACTGCTTTTTCGTCAGCCATGTCTGTCACTCACTCCCACATCGCATGGCGCCGGACGACGCCGTAATTAACATAGATGATCATCGTGCCACCAACGTGGCATCGTCGTCAGACCGGCGCCGCCGGTACGAAGAGCGCGTCGACGAACGAACCCGACTCGAACGGGCGCAGATCGTCGACGCCCTCGCCGAGGCCAATGTATTTGATCGGAACGACGACCGTATCGACGATGCCGACGAGCACGCCGCCCTTCGAGGTCGAGTCGAGCTTAGTCACCACCACGCCCGTAAGCGCGGTCGACTCGTTGAACAATTTCGCTTGCGAGATTGCGTTCTGCCCCGTGGTTCCATCGACGACGAGCAGCGTCTCGTCGGGCGGCGCCCCCATTTCGCGTTCGACGACGCGCCGCATCTTCTTTAATTCTTCCATCAGGTTGCTTTTGGTCTGCAGGCGCCCCGCCGTATCGATGATGACGACGTCGACGTTACGGGCTTTGGCAGCAACCAGTCCGTCGTAGACGACGGACGACGGATCGGACCCCTCGGCGGCGCGCACGAACTCGGCGCCCGCGCGCTCGGCCCAGATCGCGAGTTGCTCGGCCGCCGCGGCGCGAAACGTATCGGCCGCGACGAGCATCACGCGCTTGCGTTCCGCCGACAAGGCCCGCGCGAGTTTTCCGATGGTCGTCGTCTTACCGCTGCCGTTGACGCCGACGATGAGAATTACCGCCGGCCGGTTGCGCAGCACGAGTCCCGGATTGGGAAGCGCGAGAAAATGCCGCACGTCTTCTTTGAAACGTTTGACGACCTGATCGCTACGCGTCCAGAACTCTTGCCCCGCTACGACGTGCAAGCCGTCGAGAATTTTATGCGTGGTCGGCGGTCCGAAATCCGCGCCGATCAAAATCTCTTCCAGTTCGTCCCAAAAATCGTCGTCGAGCGGCCGGCGCGCCTCGGCGAGCGTATCGACGCGAGCCACCGACTCGCGCGAGCGTCCGAGGGCGGTCTTAAGTTTCGCAAGCCAGCTCATTCGGAGCGACGAACTTCAAGCCGGGGAATCGAACTCCTGTTCGTACAGCCGGAGGCGGCCCACGGTCGCCCACGGCTATGCTTCGTTATTACGGAGACCCTATCAATCCGCCGACGACGTCCTGCGCGGTGCTGCTGCGGGTGTCGGTCCATGGCGCGTAAAGCGATCCCCGGCAAAGATGTTGCCGCTGTAATCGCCCATGAAGCTGCCGCCGAAGCCTTCGTTATTGGGATTCGAGGTTTGGAGGCGAAGTTGATGTTCGGAAACGTCGCACCGCCGTCATCCGAGGCGGCGCCATACTCTCCGTAGCTGAGGTTGCTCGGATCGTACGGCAAGCACCGGTTTCGCTTCGATCAGCCGACGTTCGATCTGCTCGATACCTTTGGCATCATTGGGGAACCGCTGAGGCGCAGCATCGATACCAAAGGCAATGTCTAGATGCGCCTCGCGACAGCGATGCCAACATACACGGACGGAGACTCCAAAGCCATTGAAAAACGCTCCGCGGACAGCCCAACCTTGTAAATGCCGGCTCGCGGCCCAAGCAACTGTTCGGGTATGGCGGATGGGAAGGTGCGGCGACCGTCCGCTAGACGGGCTCAACCGCCCAAGGCTTGCATCGGCCTGCCGCACAAGAATCGTATCGTACAAGGCCTGCTAGATCGCGACCGTATTCCGGTCGCCGCGCGTCGTGCGGACGGTCGATAACCGTCGCTAATCGGCCATCTGCCGAAACGTCAAGTTAATGCGTTCACCGGCAATGCGCGCATCTTTTGCAACGCGGTGCTCCCAATGCGTTTGCGTTTCACCCCGCATCACGAGCAAGTCGCCGTGATCGAGATCGACCGAAAGCAGGCGCGAGCGATCGCTCTTTGGGCGCAGATCGAAGGCGCGCGTCGCACCCAGCGTCAACGAGGCGATGACGGGACGGACCAGCCCTGCGACCTCGCGATCGTTATGCCAAGCGACGCCATCTCGTCCGTCGCGGTAGCGGTTAAGCAGCACGTACGAAAAGCGAGCCTCGGTGAAGCATTCGACGCGCCGGCGCACCGTGTCGAGCTCGCGCGTGAACGGGCGCTCGCGGTCGTCGCCGAACCACGCCTGTTCGCGCGGTACGTCGACGAAGCGATCGTACATCTTGCGCCGTTCCTGCGTCCAGCGCGCGACGCAACGCACGTGACCGAGCAGCGCGTCGGCCTCAGTGCCGGGAAGCCAACACCGGTGCAACGTCACGTCGCCGTCGATGCCGACGAGCGTCTCGCTCCGTCCCGGCGGCGGGAACGACGAGAAGAGCGGCATCTCGGCCGCGCCGCGCAGTCGTAACCGTCCGGGCATATCGCACCGTTCTCAACACCAACATCGAACACCCGTTCGCTATCGGCGCGAGACGGGCGGCGACCAGACATCGGGAGCCTCATCACCGAGACTGTCGCGATAGCGCTCCCGCCACGCGCGGTAGGCGCGGCGGGCGTCGGGCAGGCGAGCATCGGCGGCGAGGGCGTCGAGACGTTCGCGCACGGCCGCCACGTCGAAAGGCGCGATGTCGAGAACGCGGTCGACCAGCGTCAGGCGCGTGGCCGGATCGCGTTCGCGTTCGAGCACCGCACGCAGTGCTTCCAAGGCGACTCCACGGAAGCGCTCGCGTTCCCGCTGCGGCCACGGATCGAGAAACCCGTCGAGCAGGTCGCCCGTGTATGCGAGGGCGATGCGTGCGTACGAAGCGATTGCGTCCGCCGTTCGACTAGCGGCCGTGGCGGCACGCGCCGCCGCCGCAGCCTCGTCGACCGCGTCGATGTCGAGCGCCGTGCCGGGCGGCGGCGCGAACCGGTAGCCGTTCACATCGTATTTTACGACGTTGCCGACCGCTTTACGCACCGCGCTAATCGTGACGCGCAGATTATCGTGCGCCGCATCGGCATCGACGTCGCCCCAAAAAAGATCGGCGAGACGTTCGCGCGCGACGGGCTTGCCACGGCGGCAGACGAGGTAGGCGAAGATGTCGCGCGCTTTGCGGCGCTTCCAGGCGTCGGCCGCAACGGGCCGTCCTTCGACGAAGACGCGGAACCCGCCGAAGCATTCGATTCGTAGCGGAGCGACGTTGCTTTCGTAAGGGCGCGCTAGCCGTAATTCGGCAATCGCCGCAGCTTTGGTGCGCCGCAAGAATCCGTACTCTCGCTCCGCAATGCACGCCAGGGCGGCGCTCGCGGCAGCTTCGCTGCTCTCCCCGTCGCCGATGCGCGCGTAGGTTACCGCGACGTCGAGCGCGATGCAAGCGAAGACCACGTCGTCCGTCTGCTCCGTCGCTTCCCGTAGCGACTCGACGAGATGGAATCGCGTGCGCTCGACGTCGCCGCTCATCAACGCCGCTCGGGCGCGCGTGAGTGCGAGCCCGGCCCATACTTCCCGCCGTCGCGTGCGGCGCAACAGCGAGGCCGCTTGTGCACTGAGATCTTCCGCGCTCGCCGCATCGCCTCGTAACAGCGCAATGCGGCCGAGTCCGGCTATCACCTCCGGTAACACCAGCACGTCGCTTGGATCGCACGTATCGCGCGCCTCCGCGAACGTCCGCTCGGCGGCGTCGATGCGGCCAAGATCGAGTTCGAGCGCCGCCAGGTTCGCAAGCGCGTTCGCAATCATCGTCGCATTGCCCACGTCGCGCCCTTCGTCGAGCGTCTCGCGAGCGAGCCGCTCGGCCGCCGCGTACTCCCCGACCACGCGCCGCACGACGACCAAATTGCCAAGCGTCAACAAAGCCGAGACGCGTTGTCCGGCACGGCGTTTGACCACAAGCGCGCGTTCGTACGTGGCCGCAGCTGCGATGGGATCGCCCCGCCGCACTTGCGCCACGCCCGTATTGTGCAACACTATCCCCTGTAACGCGAGGTCGCCACGCGCGACGATGAGCGGCGAGGCGAGGGAGAACAGCGCGAGTGCCGTATCGACGTTGCCCGCTTCGAGATGCACGGCACCTAGCGTTAGCGACAGCGTCGCTCGCACGATTTCCGACAGCGGCTGCGTAAGGGTCTCCTCGAGGAGCGCAGCCGCCCGTTCGAATTCGCCACGTGAGGCGACGATGGGCGTGAGGACCCGCACCGCTTCGGCTAGCACGTCCCACTGTTGCGAGGCGCGGGCGACCGCGATCGCGTTTTCCAGCGAGCCGAGCGCGCGCTCCCAATCGCCGCGCATCTGCTGTAATCGCCCGCGTACGGTCAACAGCGTCGCGCTGCTCGCGATCCGCATTTCGCCGAGACCTTCGAGAAATGCACCGGCGCGCGTTACCATGCCGCTCGCAAGCATCTCGAGGGCATGTCGCTCGAAGGTGACGCACGCACTCTCGACGTCGTTCGATTCCAGAAAATGAACGATTGCGCTCGCGGCGTCGCCACGCCGCAGCGCTTCGTTTGCGGCACGTCGGCGCAACGATACCACGTCCTCCGGCGCGTACGTCCGCAGCAGCTCGTGGCGCAGGAACGCACGAAATAATTGATGCGCGCTGAATTCTGCTTCCGAGCGCCGTGTCACGAAAAGGCCACGCCGGGCGATGGACGACAGGATGCCGACACTTCCCGGACCTCCGACGACCGCGTCGCAAGCCGTAACGTCGAGCTCATCGAGAATCGATGTTTCGAGGAGGAACCGGCGCTCCCGCGCGTCGAGCGCGTCGAGTACTTCGGCCGCCAGGTAGTCGAAGAGAAAGCGGCGCGTTTCGTCGTCGCGCGCATGCTCCGCACGCGCGAGCGCATCGGGCGACGGCTCGGCCGACGCGATGAGTGCGAGGCCCGCGGGCCAGCCTTCGGCGCTACGCGCCAACGCTCGGAGGGTTGCAAATTCGTCGTATGGCCCGCCACGCACGCTCGCAAGATACCGCGCGGACTGGCCTTCGTCGAAGGCCAGTTCCGGCGCGCCAATGAGCTTGAGCGCATGACGAGCGGCATAGTAGTGGAGTGAGAGCGGCATGGAACGGCCGCACAACACGAAGCACGCGCCGGCGCGAATTCCGCGCTCGATGAATTCCGCCAGCGCGGCGAGGGTGCGCGCATCCTCGAGCGCGTGCACGTCGTCGAAGACGACGAGCGGACGGTCGGCGTCTATAAGCGCCTCGGCGTAACGTGCGCCGACTTCTCTGGGCGACGTGGCGGGAGCGGCAAAGTCGTCGCCCGCCGTGCCGCACACCATCGCCTCGAGATGCGCCGCGAATACCGCGAGGTCGTCGTCGGAGCGATCGAGACCATACCAGAACGCCGTGCCTTGCCAGCGATCCGCAAGCTGGCCCGCGAACACCGTCTTGCCGTAGCCGGGACCAGCCACGATCGACACGACGTTTGCCGAACCGGTGCACGAAGCGGCCAGCGCATCGCGTTCGATCGGTAGCGACGGCGGCTGCGGACGACGTAACTTGAGGCGGTGAACGAACATCGCGCGTGTCCGCGTCAGGCTGGTGCGTCGCTCCCGGTTTGCCGGCGGACGTACTTTTGCTTGACGGTCGGATCGTTCTCGCGATATCCGAGGTCGGCGCGCAGCGTCCGTAGCTTCTGACGCAGATGGATTACAGCTTGCGCGTGGATTTGCGAAACGCGCGACTCGGAAACGCCGAGCACCGCCTTGATGTCTTTGAGCGTTCGGCCCTCGAAGTAATACAGCGTGATGACGGTGCGCTCTTGTTGCGACAGCGACTCGACTCCCGCGACGAGGGCGTCGCGCACTTCGCCTTGCTCGACGTTTGCACCGAGCTCGGCTTCGTCGCCGCGCAGCGTATCGAGCAGCGGGATGTCGTTCCCGCGGTCGCTCGGCAACCGTTCCTCGAGCGACAGCACGGACGTGCCGCGCACGCGCTGTTGCAGTTGGTCGAGTTCTCGACGCGGCAAGCCGAGTTTTTCGGCCAACTCGTCGTCGGAGGGTTGCCGGCCGAGTTCCACTTCGAGTTCGTGCTGCGTCCGTTCGAGTTCGCGGCCCTTTTGCCGCACGGCGCGGGGAACCCAGTCAAGCGCACGCAGCGCGTCGATGATCGCTCCGTGAATCCGGGTTATCGCATAGGTCTCGAATTTGACGCCGCGTTCGTCGTCGTACTTCTCGATCGCATCGATCAAGCCGACCACGCCGTCGTTGATCAGATCGTTGAGTTCGACGTTGGGCGGCAGGTTGACCGAAATGCGCCCAGCCACGTACTTCACCAAGTGAATGTAGCGATGGATGACCTCTTGCCGCGTGTAGACCGCCCCGGCGACGATATACTGCGAACGCGCCTCAACCTTCAACGCCCTGCTATTCACCACAAGGCCTAGCGGAATCTTGCCGTCCGGCCGGGCGGCCTGCCGAAGCCGCCCGCGGGGGATTACGCCCGTGCGCCGCGCAGCGCGAAGATGGCGGCCTGTGCGAATAGATAGCTCCATTCGACGAGCGAGAAGTCGTTACGGTCGCGTTGGATCATTCGAGCTAAGCGAGGGGCGCGCTCGAAGCGATCGAACAGCACGTCGAAACGGTGCGGCCGCCGTTCGAGATACGTCATGAGCTTGTGGCGATGGCGCAAGCGACCGTAGAAGATCGCTTTGAGCGTGCGCTCGTACTGCCGCGCCGGGCTGCGCACCCGGCCGCCGCGAGCGTCGGCGACGGCTTGTGCGGCAAAGCGGCCGGACATTGCGGCCTCGTGAATGCCCTCGCCCGTAGTCGCGTCGACCAAGCCCGCTGCCGTACCGCCGAGCATGACTTCGCCGTCACTCACGCTCGGGCGCGGCGCGCCGCCGTACAACAGGTTGCCTTCCTCGCGTACGGAGAAGCCGGTGCCGGGAAAGAGCCGCGCAGCGACGCCGGGCAAGAAAGCGTCGAGTTCGGCGCGCAACTCCTTGCCGGCGACTTTGCCGTTGATCCCGAGGCCGATCGATAGGTGATCGCGTTTGGGAAACATCCAAGCGATGACGTTGCGTCCGGCGGCGCTCGTGTAATAGTGCATTTCGAGCACGCGGTACGCTGCGTCGATTGCGGGCCGCTCGGGATAGACGCGATACTGAAAGCAGGTAATGAGCCCGTCGCTCCACGGCTCGTATGCGAGCGCGGACCGCGCTTCGAAACGTGCGCTCGAACCCTGCGCGAGAAACACCGAACGCGCGCGCACGCGTCGCCGCTCCCCCGAAGCCGTATCGACGTATTCGACGATCGTGTGCTCGCCGTCGCGCTCGAACGTACGGTATAACGCACGCGTACGAATGTCCGCGCCTTCGGCGCGTGCGAGCGAAGCGATCGTGCCGTCCAATTCTTCGCGAGTCGTCGTATGGGCGGTGCCCACCGCGACGTCGACCCGGCGACCGGAGGGCCCGTGCAGCGACACGGTGGGCGGATTGCAATGGACGATCGTTCGCGGCAGATCGAAGTTATCGCAAAATCCCGGCCGCAATCCCGCAGCGCAGACGCGTTTGGCGCCGACCACCGCGTCGCGTTCGAGCACGAGCGTTTCGACGCCCGAGCGCGCCGCTTCACGCGCGGCCGTGCCGCCGGCCGGCCCGCATCCGACCACGAGAAACTCCACGTCCTGCATGTCGGTGAGACGCTTCGCCTTTCATAACCGTTCTCCGCGCCGTCCGCACAAGGTGCCCGCCTCGTCCGGCGCGTAACGCAACCGCTTAACGAGGCTTCGCATGTGCGGAGCCGTCTTCACGTAAGCGACCATCGTAGGGGACCAACAGCTTGAACGCAGGAATTGCGATCGAATCGGGCCTGGCCGCAGGCGTTTTAGCCATTCTATATGGCGTATATCTCATCAACGTCGTGTTACGCTCGTCGCCCGGAAATGCGCGCATGCAAGAAATTGCAGGCGCCATTCAAGAAGGCGCGATGGCCTTTTTGAAGCGGCAGTACACGACGGTCGCAATCGTGGCAGCGGTCTTGTTCTTGTTGATCGGCATCGCCCCAGCGCCGCTGGGCTGGGAGGCCGCGATCGGCTTTGCGATAGGCGCGATTCTCTCCGGTGCTGCGGGATTCATCGGCATGCTGGTATCCGTGCGTGCGAACGTTCGCACCGCCGAAGCGGCGCGGGAGGGGATCGGGCCGGCTCTCTCGCTTGCGTTTCGCGGCGGAGCCGTCACCGGACTCCTGGTGGTCGGTCTCGGTCTGCTCGCAGTAAGCGGTTATTATGCGATCGTCTTGCGGCTCAACGCGGGCTCGACTTCACCCGAAAGCGACTCGCTTGGAGCGCTCGTCGGTCTTGCGTTCGGCTGCTCGCTCATCTCCGTCTTTGCGCGCCTCGGCGGCGGCATCTTCACGAAAGCCGCCGACGTCGGCGCAGACTTAGTCGGAAAGGTCGAAGCCGGGATTCCGGAAGACGATCCGCGCAACCCCGCGGTTATCGCCGACAACGTCGGTGACAACGTCGGGGATTGCGCCGGCATGGCCGCCGACCTCTTCGAAACGTACGTCGTAACGACCGTCGCCGCGATGTTGCTCGGTCATCTCGTGCTCGGCAGTACGCTTCCGAGCGCGACGACCTTTCCGCTCATTCTCGGCGCCGTATCGATCGTCGCATCGATCGTCGGCACGTTCTTCGTGCGCATGGGCGGCGACTCGAAGAAGGGCTCGGCGATCATGGGAGCGCTCTACCGCGGCTTGATCGTGGCGGGCGTGCTGTCGGCGGTCGCATTCTATTTCGTGACCAATGCCGAATTTGCGGGCGGCGTCACGACGTCGAATGGAACGGCGATTAGCCCGCTCGGAATCTGGATTTGCGCGCTGGTCGGGCTGGCGGTCACCGGCTTGATTACCTACATCACCGAGATCTATACCGGCACCCAATTCGCGCCGGTGAAGAACATCGCGAAAGCGTCGATTACCGGTCACGCGACCAACATCATAAGCGGCCTCGCGGTATCCATGCAGGCGACGGCGCTTCCCGCGATCACGATCGTAGTGGGCATCCTGGTCGCCAACGGCCTGGCGGGTCTGTACGGCGTCGGCATCGCCGTCATGGCGATGCTGTCGATGGCGGGCATCATCGTTGCGATCGACTCGTTCGGACCGATTACCGATAACGCCGGCGGCATCGCCGAGATGGCCGAGATGCCCGAATCCGTCCGTAACGTTACCGATCCGCTCGACGCGGTCGGCAATACGACCAAAGCCGTCACCAAAGGCTATGCGATCGGCTCCGCGGGCCTCGCGGCCGTCGTGCTCTTTGCGTCGTTCCTTCAAGAACTGTCGGACAAATGTCACGCGGTCGCCTTGGCGACGTGCAACACGCGCGATGCGAGTTCGTTCAACGCGTTTTTCAATATCGGCGATCCATACGTGTTAACGGGGCTGCTCGTTGGCGGCCTATGTCCGTATCTGTTCGCATCTTTATCGATGGAATCGGTTGGCCGCGCGGGCGGCGCCGTCGTCGAAGAAGTGCGGCGGCAGTTCCGCGAGATGCCCGGCATCATGCTCAATACGCAGAAGCCCGACTACGCCACGACCGTCGACATCGTCACGCGTGCCGCGCTCAAAGAAATGATCTTGCCGGCCTGCATCCCGATCGGCGTGCCGATCCTCATCGTGCTACTGTCGTTCGTGCTGCCGAATTTTGGCGGCGCCAAGATGATGGGCGGTGCCCTCGTCGGCACGATCGTGACCGGCCTGTTCTTAGCGCTCGCCATGACCAGCGGCGGCGGTGCCTGGGACAATGCGAAAAAGTACATCGAAGACGGCAACTATGGCGGGAAGGGCTCACTCGCCCATGCGGCCGCCGTTACCGGCGACACGGTCGGCGATCCTTATAAAGACACGGCGGGTCCCGCCATCAACCCGATGATCAAGGTCTTCAACATCGTCGCCCTGCTGCTCGTCGGCTTCCTGGTCCACTAGCCCCCCCGGCGTGCCCGCTTGCGATTCGGGCGGCGGTCACTTTTTGCCTCGCTGCGACGCCGCGACCAGCCGCTTCACGCCGATGGCTCGGGCGCGAACCGATACACCGAAAAGAACGTTCTCATTCGGGAGCGTCTCTTCGCGAACGCTCGAGGTCTGGAGGATTACTTCGTATGAAACGTCTGATGGGGCTCGCGCTCGGATTGTCGATCGCGTTGCCGGCACTGCCGGCGGCAGCCGACGACGCGCTACACCAGCAGGAAGCGCAAATCGGCGAGCAAGTGTATCAACAGTTATCGAACAAGGGTGAGATCGTGCCGCGCGCGAGCGCCGGGCCGGCCTATGCCGTGCTCGATCCGATCGCCGCGCGCATCAAGAGCGTGGCCGATCCGCAGTACGACTTTCCGTTTCAATTCATTCTCGTGCACGAGGCGCAACCGAATGCCTTTGCGGTGCCCGGTGGCCGGGTGTACGTGACAGATTCGTTGATGAAATTCGTGCAAAACAAAGAAGAACTGGCGGGCGTGCTCTGTCACGAGACGTCGCACGACATACATCACGACGTCATTCACAATAACGCCAAGGATCAGACGCTCGGCACGGCGATCGGCGTGATCGGGGCGCTTACCGGCTTGACGAATAGCGGCGTTGGGCAACTCGGCGCCAACCTCGCGTATACGTTGCAAAGCGACCACTTCTCGCGTCAGGTCGAGAGCGCCGCCGACCATAAGGGCGCGGAGACGTGCGCGCAAGCCGGCATCAATCCATGGGGCATGGTGTGGCTCTTCCAGAACTTCGAGAAAGCCGACACGGGCGGTCACCTCGAAGCGCTCTCCGACCACCCGCGCGACGTGCATCGCATCGACGCGCTGCAAGCGTATTTTTCCTCGGACCGCTCGCTTTTCGGCCGCTACTCTTCCGACATCGCGAGCGCGACGCCGTTACGTTCCGCCGACACCGGGATGCGTGCGCCGGTGAAGCGCACGGCGAGACGGACCGTCCGTCACACCGGACCGTATTGTTGCGCGCCTAAGGGCAACGCCGTCGCCGGACGTATGCCGCATAGCGCGCTAGCGCCGACTCGCACGGCCACGGATGCGAGCGGTGCTGCGACGGCGAACGGCGACGGCACGACCGTCGACGGTGGGACCGTCTACGGACCGTAGCGCCATCTTTACGAGTAGCGACAATTAAGCAACGAGGGCCCGGCGAATGCCGGGCCCTCGTTATCCGTCGCTCCGTTTCGGAGCCGATTACTTGATTTCGACCGTCGCGCCGACTTCGGCAAGCTTCGCTTTGATCTGCTCCGCTTCGTCCTTCGGCACGCCGGACTTAATGGCTTTGGGCGCACTTTCGACGAAAGCTTTCGCTTCGGTAAGCCCGAGGCTCGTGAGTTCACGAACCGCCTTGATGACCTTGATCTTCTCGGCTCCGACTTCTGTGAGAACCGCATCGAACTCCGTCTTCTCGGCCGCGGCCGCCGGAGCCGCCGCCCCACCGTCGCTACCCGCTGCTGCAACGGCGACCGGCGCTGCGGCGCTGACGCCCCATTTTTCTTCGAGCGCTTTGACGAGTTCGTTGAGTTCGAGGACGGTAAGCTTTTCGACTTCGGAAATGAGATCGGCAACTGCCATGGTGAGTACTCCTTAAGAGGCCGGCTCGGCGAGTTGCTTCTCGCGAGCGGAAAGAACGCGGACGAAGCCGCTGGGATTGGCCGCGAGCACGCCGACGAGGCCGCGCAACGGGCTCGAGAATAAGCCGAGCAGCTTGCCCTGCAACTCGGCTTTGGGCGGCATCGAAGCGAGCACGCCGACCTGCGCGGCGTCGATAACTTGACCGTCGACGTACGCGGCCTTGACTTCGAGCGGCTTCACGTCGTCGTTAAAAGTCTTGAGCGCCTTGGCGGACGCGACGGGATCGGCGGGCGCGAAGACGACGCCGGTGGGCCCGGCGAGGAACGCTTCGAGCTTGCCCGCTAGTTCGTCGCCGGCGGCTCGGGAGAACAGCGTGTTTTTCACGACGGCGTACGTCGAGCCGTCTTTTCGTAACTCGGTACGGAGCCGCGTAATCTCGTCGACCGTCAAGCCGGCGTAATTAGTAAAGAAGAGATACTTCGCAGCACCGAGTTTTGCGCGCAGCTCTTCGATCGTTTGTTCTTTTTTAGCGGTCGGCATATCGGCTTTCTAGCGGCGCTCCGAGTCAATAGACGAGCGCCGGCGGCCCTGGGTCGCGAACGATCGCGAGCCCTAAACCGAACCGTTCACACATCCTCGGTAGGTGCTAATGCATTACCCGCCGGAGCGGACCTACGTTCATTGGAGCCGTCGCCTATCATAGCCACATAGTCGAGACGGGTCAAGACCTTCCGCGAGCAGTGGAGGGGGGGCGCCCCTCGTCGAACGGCATCGCGGAGCCAATGCACGACATACATCGGATGGCGGTCGACGAGTTCCTCACCTGGCAGCGATGCGTCGAGGGGTGCTACGAGCTCGTCGACGGCTTCATCGTGCCCCATCCCGATTATTGGTCGCCGCAGGGTTTCGCTTCGCCCGATAACGAGCACGCGCTGATTCTAGCCAATCTGGTCGGCTTGCTTCGCGCGCAACTGAAGCCGCCGTGCCGCGTGTATCCCGGGGCCGGGACGGTCGTCGATCGCAAGGATGCCAACGTGCCGGACCTCTCGGTGTCGTGCCGGGACGATCGTATGGCGAACGCCTTGTACGAGCCGCGCTACGTCTTCGAGGTGTCGTCGCCGAAGACGGCTCGGATCGACACGGGGCGCAAGGTGATGGATTACCTGTCGATTACGAGCGTCGAAGCGTATGTATTCGTCGACCGGCAGAATCGTACGCTTACGGTGTACCGCCCCAGCCGCGGGCCCGAAACGATCCAGGCCGGTAGCGTCGACCTAGCGGACGACGTGACGCTGCCGCTCGACGACGTCTTCGCCTAAGACACTTGGTTCCGACGCACTGTTACGTGTGCTTCGGCTCTTACGTTAAGATGACGCCGCTAAGCGGTGGCGGCGGTCGGTTTGATGCGGCTCGGGTCTACTTTAACGCCGGGACCCATCGTGCTCGTCAGCGTGACGCTGCGCAGGTAGGTTCCCTTGGAAGCCGAGGGCTTCGCGCGGACGATCGCATCGAGAAGCGTCGCAATGTTTTCCGTAAGCGCCGCTTCGCCGAAGCTCGCCTTGCCGACGATCGTATGCACGATGCCGGTCTTATCGAGACGATACTCGACCTTACCGGCCTTGATGTCGCGAATCGCATTACCGATATTCGCCGTAACCGTCCCTGACTTCGGATTCGGCATCTTTTGGGCGAGGATGCGGCCGAGATTCGAACCGACCGCGGCCATCATGTCCGGCGTCGCAACCGCCACGTCGAAATCCATGAAGCCGCCTTTGATACGATCGATGAGATCCTGTTCGCCGACGACATCGGCGCCCGCAGCCTCGGCGTCGCGCGCCTTATCGCCCTTGGCGAACGCGATGACGCGCACGACGCGGCCGGTTCCGTTGGGAAGCAACACGGTGCCGCGCACGTTCTGATCGCTCTTCTTCGGATCGACCCCGAGCCGGATGTGGATCTCGACTGTCTCGTCGAACTTCGCAACGGCGTTGCGTTTCACCGTCGCGGTCGCTTCGGCGAGATCGTGCAGCTTCGAGCGATCGAACGAAGCAGCGAGGCCGCGAAAGCGTTTACCGTGGACCTTCACGCCGTCACCTCCACGCCCATCGAACGTGCCGTTCCTGCGATGATCCGCATCGCCATGTCGACGTCGTTCGCATTGAGGTCGTTCATCTTCGTTTCGGCAATTTCGCGGACTTGTTTCTCGCTAATCTTGCCGACCTTATTGCGATTGGGAATGGCGGAACCGGATTCGATGCCGATCGCTTTCTTAATCAAGAAGCTCGCAGGCGGCGTCTTGGTGACGAACGTGAACGTGCGATCTTCGTAGACGGTGATCTCCACCGGAATGACCATGCCCGCTTGCGACTGCGTCCGCTCGTTGTACTCTTTGCAGAACGCCATGATGTTCAACGAATACGGGCCGAGCGCGGGCCCGACCGGCGGCGCCGGCGTCGCTTTGCCGGCGTTGAGCTGTAGACCGATTTTCCCGACGACTTTTTTGGCCATCGACCTCTCCTTTCGAACGCGCCGAGGCGTCCTTCCCCTTGGTAAAGCGCCGCCGCCGGGGTGCGCGGGCGGCGCAACCCGTCGATCATATCACGCCGAGCGTAGCGGAACAACGACCTCGAACGGCGCCGCGGGCGCGGCCGGTTCGCGTGGCGAGAACGGGAGGTCCACCACGACCTCCGTCCCGCCGCCGGCACGCACGGAGACGGCCGGCGTTATGCCCAAGGTCTCGATAATCAACCAACCTCGGCCCGACTCGGCAAAGGGGGACGGCGTCACGGTCTCGCGCGGCGCAATTCCCGCACCACGATCGGCGAAGCGCAGCCTGCCGTGGTGCCCTTGCCAAGCGAAGCCGATGTCGACCGGACCCGGTGCGTGACGCACGACGTTCCCAAGCAGTTCGCCGAACACGAGCTCCGCTAAGGCGATGTCGTCTGGCGCAACGCCGCATGCACGCAGATACAACGCGAAGGACGGGCGCGAGCCGCGCGCGTCGGCAGCGTCGCCGGCATGGAAGAGCCACCCAGGGCGCCGAGCGTCGCTCGCATGCCGCGGCCCGACCGCGATCGTCGCGACCGCCACGTCGTCTTGCTGCCGTTCGCCGAGCATGCCGAGCGCAATGGACGCCGCGTCCGTAACTCCCGAGTCCAGTAACGACAGGAGTCTGCATTCGCCGTCGACCGTATCGCGCGTCGACTCGATGAGTCCGTCGGTGTATAGCGCCAGAACGTCGCCCTCGCCGATGTCGAACGTATGGTCTTCGAATTCGGGCTTGGAGTCGATGCCGAGCGGCATTCCGCCGTACGGCAAGATGCGCGACCTTCCATCCCGTAAGAGCGCCGGCGGAGGATGGCCGGCGCTCGCATAGCGGAACGTTCCCCGTTGGCGATCGACGACGCCGAAAAGCGCGGTAATGAATTGGTCCGATTCGTTGCCGATCGCGCGCGCCGCTACCGCGAGCACGCGCGACGGGGTCGCATCGCCGATCGCCGCTGCCCGCACGACCTCGCGCGCGCGCAACATCCGCACCGCGGCATCGAGGCCGTGACCGCTAACGTCGCCCACGCATACGGCTACGCGTCCGTCGGTTAGCGTGAAAACGTCGTACCAATCGCCGCCCACGTTCGCGTCCTCGGCGGCCGGGTTGTAGACGTTCGAGAACGCTAACCCGCGACATTCGGGAAACGTCGCGGGAAGAAACGCCGTCTGCAACGCGCTTGCGATGCGGTGCTCGCGAGCGTAGAGATCGCGCAGATGCGTCGCCTGCCGACGCTTCTCGTCGATATCGGTGAGCGAGCCGTACCAGCGCACGATGGCGCCGTCTTCATCGCGTAGCGGCACGATGCGACACGAGAACCACCGAAACGCTCCGTCGGCCCCGCGTAGACGAAATTCGCTTTCGAACTCGTGCCCCGTCGCGACGCCGACGTGCCAACGGCGTTTGAGCTCGTCGATTTCGGCGGGATGATGCACCGCGAGCCAACCGCGGCCGAACGCTTCGCCTTCGCTCAGGCCGGTATAGGCGAACCAGCGCGCGTTGCCCCAATCGACGATGCCGCTCGGCCGTGCCGTGAAAATGATATGAGGAATCGAGCCGGCGAGTTCGCGCAGGCCTTCCTGCCCCGCTAAGCGCGCGCGTAGGGCGATAAGCGCTTCGGTCGCTTCGGTCGCAATCGCCACGAGCACGACCGATCCGGCCGTCGCACTCAATAATCGCGCTGCGTACCAAGCGACCGTATAACGCTCGTTCGTAATCGCCGTAAGGAACGTGTCGAGTATCAACGCGACGAGTGCGATCGCGATCCACAGCCGCAGCGAGGTCAGCGCCGCACCGGCGCGGCACGATACGACGATGGCTCCGCTCGCCGCCACGATCTGCGCGATCGCGACGAGCGTCAGCGACGCCCGAAGGTCGAGGCCGAACATCGCCCTGGGCGACGCCGCACCGAGCGCGTACGCGACGACGATCGCGAGCGCCGCAAGCGCGATCGCAGAAACCACGGGCAGCCACGATGGAAGCGTCGAGCGACGGCCTTCACAGAGCGCTGCGAGCGCGATGCCGAGTGGAAAGGCGAAGTGCAAAAACGCCCAGCAATACCCGGCCGAGGTCGCGCCGATGCCGAGCACACGATCCAAGCCGCCGACGCCCGGCAGTGCAAGCGTGTTAGCTGCCACGAGCAGCGCGCAGAAGACGTATGTTCCGCAAAGAACTGCCGACGCGAGCGAACGATCGACGCGCGAGCGCACGAACAAAAAGGCGGCAGTCAAGAGCTGAAAGCCGACGAAGGCGAGCGTCCAAATCGTGAAAAACGCCGGTACGACCCCGAGCGGTCGCGAGAACGCCGGGGCCACGCTGATAATGGCGACGATCATCGCCACCACGACGGCAAAGGCCAACAGTCGCTGGCGCTGCGAAACGGGCCCGAAGCCAGGAACCATCGTAGGCTGTTGTCGGCGTCTGGGAGAGCGCTGTTTAGCGGCGCGTTCCCGGTGGCTTAAACCTTTTCGATTTGGTAAAACTCGAGTTCCACGGGCGTTTCGCGCCCGAAGATCGAGATGAGCGCGCGCACCTTTTCTTTTTCGGGAGCGATCTCGTCGACGATTCCCGTAAAATCGAAGAATGGTCCGCTCGTCACTTTGACGCGATCGCCCTTAGCGAAGTCGATCTTGAGCTTGGGCGTTTCGATGCCCATCTGCTTGAGGATCGTCTTTACTTCTTTTTCTTGCAGCGGAACCGGCTTTTCGCCCGCACCGGGAGACCCGACGAAACCGGTGACCCCGGACGTATTGCGCACGACGTACCACGACTGATCGTCCATGTCCATCTCGACTAAGACGTAGCCGGGAAACACCTTCTTCGGCGTAATCTTGCGCTTGCCGTCTTTGAACTCGACTTCATCTTCCATCGGCACGAGTACCCGGAAGATCTTCTCCGACATATTCATCGAATGGATGCGACGCTCGAGATTCGCCTTGACCTTATTCTCGTAGCCGGAATACGTGTGAATGACAAACCAATTGCGCCGGTCGCTCTTGACGGCGACCGTCGTTACCGGTGCGGTAACGGGTTCGTCCGGTACGATGTTTTCGACGGATTCCATCTAGCGGTGAATGAGTCCGAAGATCAAGCCGAACAGCCGGTCGGCGAGATAGGTGTAGAGGCCGACGACGACGACCAGCGCGATCGTGAGAATCGTCGCAGAGACCCACTCCTGGCGGCTCGGCCACGTGACGCGGCGCATCTCCGAAATGAGATCGCGAATGAAGCGCTCGGCGCTCTGCTGACGCGCAGCGCGATCGCCGGCCGGACGAACCGGCGGGCGGCCCGCTCCCGGCGGCCGGACCGTGGTCCCGCCCGTTCCTCCCGTTGGCCTGTTCATCCGGATCGCTTCTCCTTAAAAATTCTGGCAGGGCGGACAGGACTCGAACCTGCAACCGACGGTTTTGGAGACCGCAACTCTACCAATTGAGCTACCGCCCTAGGGTCGGGAAGCCACGCCCCAGAACAATCCGAGGCTTCCATCGCGATTAGGTGGTCGATCGGTTCGGACACCCGTCGCGGTGGTTTCGTTAGTATACCGCTTCTAGCGGCGAGGGTCATTGGGCTGCGTATAGCCGCCGCCAGGCCGACCGTGTGCGCCGCGCTACTTGGTTTCGCGGTGGGGGCGTTGGCAGCGGCAGAAGCGGCAATACTTGCCGAGTTCGAGGCGATCGGTGTTGTGCTGCTTGTTCTTTTGGGTGTTGTAATTTCGGCGTTTGCACTCCTGACAAGCCAAAACGACCATGACACGGTTCTCTTTTTTTGCCATCTGCCGATCCTACGTTCTCGGGCGCGGGGACATAAAGAAAACGGACGCGCAGCCCGTTTGTAAGCCGCATCATAGCACGTGAACCTCCGGAAGTAAACGATTGAGGCGTGGCGAAGAAGGTCGTTAGGCTTTCCTAATCTTACAGGAGCATTCGTGCCGTCGTATTTTCTCCGACCCGTCGCGTTGCTCGGTCTTCTCTTGGCCATCTGCACGGGGATTGCAAACGCCGACGCGGACGAAAGTACCGCGCGCATGGCCGGAAACACGGCGCCCGTCGGCATGCAGCCGCTGACGGGTCCCATTCCGGTCGCAACCCCGGCTGCGGGCGAGTCGCGTCTCGCACGGCGAGCCGACGGTACGTTCGCCGCGATACCGGACGTGTCGGGCCGCACGAAGACGTTCCATTTGGTCGCCCGCGCGGCGCCGTGGACGTTGCGGCCGGGATTGACGGTCATGGCGAAGACCTATAACGGCGTCGTTCCCGGCCCGACGCTCGTCGTCGACGAGGGGGACCGGGTCGTCATCGATTACCGCAACGAACTCGACATCCCGGACACCGTGCATCTGCACGGCATTCACGGCATGCCCGTCGAGATGGACGGGGTGCCCGGCTCCTCGCAGATGATGGTCCCCGCGCACGGCGCGTTCGAGTATGCGTTCACGGCGTCGCAGCCGGGGACGTTTCTATACCACACGCACGATCGTAAGGCGGTGCTCGACGCGGGTCTCTATGGCGGCATCATCGTCCGCCCGGCGCATTCGCGGCCTGCGGACGTGGTGAGCGCCGATTACTTAGAAATCATTTCAGGTTGGTACATCAACAACGTTGCAGAGAGCGAGTTCACGCTCAACGGCAAGGAGTATCCGGCGACGCATGCGCTCGACGTGCGTGCGGGCGAGCGCATCCGAATTCGCTGGATCAACATCTCGGCCGAAAATTTTCACACCATGCACGTGCACGGTCACGACATGGTGGTGGTCGCGCGCGACGCCCAACCGCTTACGACGCGCGACGTCGAAGATACGATCATGCTCGGCCCGGGGCAGCGCGTCGACACGACGATTCTCGCAAACGCGAGGCCTGGGACTTGGATGATTCACTGTCACGTCCTCGACCACGTCGAAGATCCGGCGGGAATGCCGGCCGGGCTCGTCACTTCGCTGCACTACGTCGGGACGCCGGATAAGCTAACGGCGATGTACGACACGATGATGAAAACGATGTCCGCGCGCGACACCGTCGCAAACGGCGCACCGGCGCCGCAAGCCGGGACGCTGTCGTTCGGCACGACGACGGCGCTTGGAGCCTTCGCCGGGTTGACGATCTTTCTCGGCCTGCCGATCGCACGAGCCAAGCGGCTCAAGCCGCAGACGATCGGTCTCCTCAACGCGCTTGCAATCGGGATACTCGTGTACCTCGTGGTCGAAATCGCCATGAACGCGATCGTTCCGACCAATCGTGCGATCGCCGATTGGCACCGTCATGCTGCGGCGTTTCCATTCGGACTGGTTGCAGCGCTTGTAGGGGGGCTCGTCGTCGGACTCGTCGGGCTCGGCGCACTTTCGACGTCGATCGTCAAGCGCACGGCACAAACGCTAGCGGACCGTCCGCTCGTGCTGGCAGCGGTCATCGCGGTCGGCATCGGCGCTCACAATTTCGCCGAGGGCTTGGCGATCGGAGCGTCGGCGGCAGCCGGCGCAACGGCGGTTGCTGCCGGTCTCATCATCGGTTTCGCGTTGCACAATGCGACCGAGGGCTTCGGCGTGGCCGCGCCGCTAGCTGGAAAGGTCGTGCCGTCGTGGGCGCAAATCGGTCTGGCGGGTCTGGTTGCGGGCGGTCCGACGCTCGTCGGTACGATGGTCGGATATCATTTCTCGTCGCCGTTATTGTCCGTTTTCTTTCTCGCGATCGCGATCGGCGCGCTCGTCTTCGTTATCGGCGAACTCTGGTCGGTCCTCAAGAAAACCGGCGTTTCGATTGCAGCAACGTCGATGGTGGCGACCGGCTTTGCCGTCGCGTTCGTTACCGAGATCGTCGTCGACCTCAGCGGCGGCTGACGACGTGCCGCTCGAAAGCGACGTAGCGTATTGCTGTCCCTCGTGCTTCGAAACGAGTTACGTCGCCGTCGACCCGAGCGGCGGCCGTCGTCAGCGGTACGTCGAAGATTGCCCCGTGTGCTGTCGTCCGATCGCGTTCGAGGTTGGCTTTAACGGCGATGGCGATGCGGTCGTTCGCTCCGCCCAGCGCGACGATTAGCGCGTTAGCGCGCCGTCGTCGCGAAGAGCGCCGAAACCGCACACACCAGCGCGAGCGGCATCGCGAATGCGCCGACGCGCAGAAACCGCCAAGCGCTTAGCTCGAAGCCCTCGCGCCGTAGGGCAACGAGCCAGAGCAGCGTCGCGAGGGATCCGGAGACTGCCAGGTTCGGTCCGAGATCGATGCCGATCGCGACGGCGGCCTGAAGCGCTTCGTGGCCCGGTCGGGTTGCGGCCGCGACGATAAGCGCGGTCGGCAAGTTGTTCGCGACGTTCGTTGCCAGTGCTACGCCGCCCGCGGTGATAAAAAGCGACGCGACCGGTCCGGCATGCTCCGACCCGGCGAGCGCCATGATAACGCGATGGAGCAGGCCCCGCGCGGTCGCCGCGTCGGCTAGAACGAACAAGCCGGCAATGAGTGGGACGACGCTCCAGGTAAGACCGCGTAGCGATCGCACGACGACGGTACGGTTGGCCACGCTCATGCCACAGGCGACGGCGATCGCGGCGAAGAGCGTCGTCGTTCCGAGCGACCACCCTCGTGCGGATGCCAGTACGAGCGCGACGGCGGAAAAAACAATGCCGCAGGCCGCGACGCGGCCGCCGATCGAGAGGCTGGGGCCGGTTTGGTTTTCGCGGAACGTCCCGCGTAGTTCCGCGCGCCATACCATCCATAGCACGGCGTAAGTCGCCGCTATGGCTGCAAGCGAGGGTCCGAGAAAGATGGCGAGCCATCGTCCAAGCGGCGGCACATGGCCTCCAAAAACGACGAGATTCGCCGGATTCGAAATCGGCAGCACGAAGCTTGCAGCGTTGGCGACGAGCGCGCAAGCGAACAGATGCGGCAGCGGCTCCACGCGCGCGCGGCGCGCCGCCGCGGCAACCGCCGGTGTGAGCACCACGGCCGTCGCGTCGTTGGACAGGACGATCGTGACGAACGTGCCGATGCCGTAGACGCACATAAACAGCCGAAGCCGCGAGCCGCGCGCGACACGCACGGCGCAGGCCGCTAACCATTCGAAGACACCGCCGCCGCGCGACATTTCCGCGATGAGCATCATGCCGGCGAGGAACGCATAGACGTCGGAACCCTTCTCGATCGATCGCAATGCCGCCAGCGGCGTGACGAGGCGAAGTACGACGAGCAGCACCGCGCAGACGGAGACCCACTTCCATTCCGCCATGCCGAGCGGGCGAAAAAGTAATCCGGCGACCGCCAGTGCGCAGATCGCCGAGACGGCTACGAACTCGATGCATGCTCCCGACGCGGTCGAACGGCATCGCGCGCCCGGACGGAATCGAACCGCCAACCTAGGGCTTAGGAGTCCCTCGCTCTATCCGGTTGAGCTACGGGCGCTCGCGCCGCACTGGTTGCTTCGCGCGCCGCAACCGAAACGACTGCGAAATGAGGCATCTCGAATTCGCCGAACGTTGCGCGAGCCGCGAAACCCAAGGAGAGCGATACCGTGAGCCTCGCGCCGAGCGCGTCCCCCCGCATGAACACGGCCCCGGAAGGAGCGCCGGGCAGAGACTTGCCGCCCGGCTTTGCGTCGTTCTACCGGACGCTGCACGATCGCTTCGAAGGCCGCCGCCACGCGCTCGCCGAGACGCGCAAGACGATCGTCGCGCAATCTCTCGCCGGCGTTCGACCGACGTATTTGCCCGAATCTGCCGCAACGGGCGGAAACTGGCGGATCGAGCTTCCGGATTTCATAGCCGATCAACGCAATCAGATGACGGGTCCGGCCGACGACCGCGAACTGGTCGTCAAAATGCTCAACTCGGGTGCTCCAGGCGTGATGCTCGATCTCGAAGATTCGATTGCTAACGAGTGGGCGGCCACCATAACCGGCATGGACAACGTTGTGTCGGCGCTCTACGGCGAACTGACCTACGACGATAAGAAGCGCGGCGCGACGGTCGGCATCAAGCCCTCGCGTACGGCGACCTTCACGCGCGTGCGCGGCTTGCATCTCTCGCAGGCCGGTGTGCTAGCGGACGGCATAACGTCCGCATCGTTATTCGATCTGGCGTTACTGGTCTACAGGCTAGATCTGACGCGTCTGCGACACCCGCTGCTGATCTACATTCCGAAGTCAGAGAGCGCCGAAGAGGCGCTCTGGTGGCGCGACGTTTTCGTTGCCCTCGCAGAATACAAGGGCAAGCCGCACGACTACATCAAGTGCATGGCGCTCGTCGAATCGCATCCGCTGGCCTTCCAGCTCGAGGAATTTGCGTACAATCTCCGCGACCATCTGCTCGGGCTCAACCTCGGACGTTGGGATTATATGGCGAGCCTCATTCACTACAACCTCGACGATCCAGCGTGGGTCCTTCCCGACCGCAACACCATCCCGCACGACGTCGCATTCTTCCAAAACCTGCGAAACTTAATTCCCTCGATCGCGCACGAGCACGGGCTGCTCGCCATCGGCGGCATGACCGCGCTATTCCCCAGTCGTGAGAATTCGGGACTGAACGAACGAGCGCTTCGCGCGCTCGCACAGGACAAGAAGAATGAGGCGACCTGCGGCATGGACGGCGCCTGGACCGGCCATCCCGACCAGAACGCGATCGCCGTCGCACAATTTCCCGAGCCAAATCAGCTCGGCACGTACCGCGCGGAGTTTCTACGCCAGCCGGACCTCCGTCCGAGCGTCGCCGGCGTCGGCGAGCGCACCGAAACCGGCACGCGCGCCGCGGTGCGGACGGTCATTCGCTACCGCAACGGCTACCTCAACGGCAAGGGCGCCGTGTTACTGGATGGCTACATGGAAGACCTGGCGACCGATCGCATCTATCGCTTGATGATCGCGCAGCGCATCGAGCACGGCATGCACGCGAGCGCCGACGTCTCGCGCTTCTTCGACGAGGAGTTCCAGAATCTCGCTGCGGAACGGACGGAAATCGGTACGACGGAATCTTTACATGAAGCTCGCATTGCGAGCGAACGAATGATTTCCGATCGCGCTTTCGATCCGGTCTAGAGGCAACGCGGACAACTCGTTTCCGGTATGGTGTCGCCAGGCAAAATCGTCTAGTATGTCGGACATGAATGACGAAGTACGGTTGCGGCGTCATACGAGCGACCGTTCCGTTCGCGTGCTCGCACAAGACGAACTCGACGCACGCCGCCGGCGGCCGGCGCACCGCTATGCTTCGTTGATTCGCGTTGCGAGCGAAGGAGGCGCGGGCTCCGCTTCTGACGCGTCGGGGAAGCGCGCGACGGAACGACGCCGTGCGTTGCGCATCACCGCAAACGTTGCGATCGCGGTGCTCTGTATCGCGGTGTTAGGGGCTTTTCTTCACCACTGAGGCCCGCTGCAACGGCTCCTGACACGAGACGCTGTCAGGAGCACCTTGTTATCGTCGTCTGAGCATGAGCGATTGCAACGAGAAGCCAAATGTCCGATACGACGAGCGAGCTCACGGTCCGATCCGCTCTAACCTGGTTTGAAATTTTGACCAAAGACTTCGAACGGGCGCGTATGTAAAACTTCGGTCCCGGGCGCATATCGATGTTTCCGTACAAACGGCCGGGCATCGGCGGATGCCTGGATGAGAAATACGAGTCGCGTCCTTCCGATGGGGGCACCGTCGTGTACCTCGACGTGAGCGGCCGCTTTGCGCGAACGTTGGAGCTCGTCGAGCAAGCCGGGGGCACGATTGCGATGCCGGCAACGGCATTGCCACCGGGGATGGGCGTCATGGCGCACATCGTGGACTCGGAAGGAAACCGCGTCGGGTTTCACGCGATGCCATAGCATCATGCGTCGCGCCGATCGACTCACACGATCGTCCAGCATCTCCGAGGCGGCCGCTACGTCACCGCGCGCCGGCTTGCGGAAAGGCTGGTGCCTAATGGACGGGATGGAGGGCCAATCCGGCCGCTTTTAGGGGAGCAATCTTCATAAGTGCGGCCTGATCACGGGATAGAGCGGGATCTAGCGGGTTTTAACGGGATGGCCAACTGCACGTGAAAGTGCACGCGCGCGAGCATCGCTTACTGACAAGGCGGCACCGCGGTTGACCCGCGATACTGTCATGGCATACGATACTGTCATGACGGCGCGAAGCCTCGTGAAGATGCTCTAGTCTGATGGGTGGGCCATCCAGCGCGTCGCCGGGAGCCACCACATCTTCACGCATCCGACGAAGCCGGGAATCGTCGTGGTTCCAATCCATTCGCTCGCGCCGATGTTCCGCTCGGGACACTGCGCAGCGTTCTTAAGAAAGCCGGCCTGAAATGACGCACTACGCGATCTTCGAACGCGCGAACGATGGCCGCATTTGGTCACGGTTCGCCGACGTCGATGGAATCGTCGGCAACGGCGCGACGATAGACGAAGCACGTGCATCGTTACTGACAAGCATTCGTCTCGCGATCGAAGCGGGCGAGACGATCGAGCCCGAGGCCATCATCGCGGTCGAAGCGCTCGATCTACCAGCTTCCACGTGAGCCAACCCGTGGATTGGAAGCGCGCTCAACGCGAGCGTGCTCGAAGCTTAGGATACTGCATCGTCTGCTGCAAGATGCCAGCGCCGACCGGACGGACAACTTGCGCTTCTTGCTCAAAAGCCGCGTACGAGCGGGTGAAGGCACGGCGATCCTCGCAGGCAGACGTGGGCACGACTTAAAGTGGTGGAGAATCGACTCTTTATGTCCTCGGACGTTAAGGCCGCAAGCCAAGCCGGAATCGGCGCGGGGGCCTACTCGCTGCGTGAAGCGGCCTTGCTTATCCATCTCCCGTACGGAAAGCTCCGCCGCTGGGCCGCTGGCTATTGGTATTCGTCCGATGAAGAGGAGCGATTTTCGCAAGCCGTGGTACCTGGCGACGTCGACGAAATGGAAGAACGCGTCCTTTCCTTTTACGAGCTGATGGAGCTTTTCGTCGTTGGGTTCTTTCGCGACGAAGGTGTATCGATGAATGTGATACGCGCGGCTCGACATCGCGCTCAGTCACTCCTTGGCTCAGAATTTCCGTTCGCGACGGAGGCACTCAGCACCGACGGCCGGGGAATCTTCTCTGAGCTTAAAGACGTACAAGACATCGGCGCATCGCGCTTAAAAGTGGAACTCTCAAAGGGTCAACTAGCTTTCGCTGATCTGGTGGAACCATTCTTTCGCACGAAGGTCGATTACTCGGGCGGTTTGGCGACGACATATTGGCCCCTTGGAAGGCTAAAGCCGATAATGCTTGACGCGCAGCGCGCGTTTGGACAGCCGATCGTCCGCAGGACCGGAACGCCTACGTATGCGCTTTACGCGATGTCCAAAGCCGGCGATACGGCTGACCGCATCGCATCATGGTACGATATTTCAGCCGCTGAATACGACGCTGCAATCGAGTATGAGACGAGCCTCCGCCAAGCCGCGTGAGGTTCTTCTTCGATAACACGTTTCCACCCCAGTTAGTCGAGATCATGAAGCAATTAAAAGTCGACGCATGCCATTTGCAGGACGAGTTTCCGGCGGACACACCGGACGTTCAGTGGATTCCAAGGGTCGGCGAGAATGGATGGGTACTCGTTACCGGCGACCGCGGTATATCACGCAAGCCCGCCGAGCGGCTCGCTCTGGAGCGAGCCAACATTATCGCGGTTTTCATGGCGAAAGGGTTTGTACACAAGCCGATATTTGATCTGGTCTCGTCGTTCATAAAATGGTGGCCAGAGATCGAGCGAAACGTTAATCATGTGAAGGCTGGGACTTCGCTTCACGTGACCATTAACGGCCGCGTCGAGTTGTTGTAGGCGGGTGCTCTAAGCTGGACCCGTTTTGGTGGACACGACCTTAAGCCTGGCGAAGTTCCAGGCGCGGGAGCGTTACATGACCACCAAGCGTCAACAGCATAGCCGTGAATATAAGATCGAAGCCGTTCGGCTCGTTATGAATAGCGGCACGTCCGTCGCGACCATTGCTGGGGATCTCGGGATCCGCGCGGATCAGCTGTATCGCTGGAAGCGCGAGTTTCGCAAAGCGCTGACGAGGCGTTTCGCGGCAACGGCGTGATGCGTTCCGAAGATGACGAGATCGCGCGCTTGCGTCGCGAGCTCAAGCGCGTCACCGATGAGCGTGACTTCCTAAAAAAAACGGCGGCGTACTTTGCCAAGGAAAGTCGCTGAAGTTCCGATGCATTCGGCAACACGAGCCAGACTTCAATGTGCGCATGATGTGTAGAATTCTGCGCGTCTCGCGGGCGGGCTATTATGCGTGGCGCAACCGCCGGCCGTCCAAACGTGCGGGCAAGGACGCCGAAATCTTAAGTCGCATGACCGATCACCACACGCAGAGTCGCATGACGTATGGGCGGCGGCGTCTCCGTGCCGCACTGCGCACTGACGGCATAAAGATCAGTGCAAAACGAGTCCGGCGCTTGATGAGCGTGGCAGGGCTCGTCGTTCAAACGCGTCGCCGGTATCGAGTCACGACGAACTCCCGCCATGGATTGCCGATAGCGGAAAACGTGCTGAACCGGCGTTTCGCCGTAAGCGACATCGGTGAGCGCGATCGGTACTGGTCCGGCGATATCACATATATCTGGACGGCCGAAGGTTGGCTCTATCTTGCCGTACTGCTCGACTTATTTTCACGTCGAGTTGTCGGTTGGTCGATGAGCCATGAGATGACCGCGCAACTCGTCGTCGACGCGTTTACGATGGCTGTTGGGCACCGCCGCCCTTCGGCCCGCATCGTCGTTCACACCGATCGTGGCAGTCAATACGCAAGCGCGCTTTTCCAAGCAGAGCTTGCGAAGCATGGCGTGACGTGCAGCATGAGCCGGAAAGGAAATTGCTGGGACAATGCGCCGGTGGAGAGCTTTAACGCAACCATCAAGACGGAATTAATCCATCGGCAGGCCTGGCCGACGCGGGATGCCGCACGGTCGGCTATCTACGAATACGTCGAAACCTGGTATAATGCGAAACGCCTACACTCAACGCTCGAGTATCGCAGCCCGGCGACCTTCGAGAGCCAGCACGCGGCTCATTTGTCTTAACCTACTAGTCCACTAAATCGGGACCAGTCCACTCAACGGAACTTCGAGAATCGAAAGAGGTGGCGCTGGAAGTTGGACAGCGGCTTAAGTGATGAATCCACTGCATCGGAGGCGAAGAAAGCCTTCAATAAGGAGCATCGCTTGGCACGACGTTCTGGCCGGAACCACTCGCCGGCCTTCAAAGCGAAAGTGGCACTTGTCGCCGTCAAAGGCGAGCAGACAATCGCAGAATTGGCGAAGCGCTTTGAGATCCATCCTAACCTGATCACCCACTGGAAGCCGCAGCTTCTCGAGAACGCTGCGGTCGCATTCAACGGCGCAAGCACGAAGGCCGACGAGCCTGTCGACGTACAGGCGCTCCATGCGAAGATCGGCCAGCTGACGCTGGAAAACGATTTGTTAGAGAACGCGCTCAGGCGCGTCGGCGGTCCGAGCGTAAAGCGATGATCGATTGCAAGCACGATCTTCCGCTTACGCGTCAAGCCGAAGTGCTCAAGCTCTCGCGCAGCTCACTGTACACCGACCAGGGCTCGCAGTTCACCGACCGCGATTTCGTAGACCTGATTCGCAAGAAGCATGGCATCGCGCTGAGCATGGACTGCAGGGCTACTGGCGCGATAATGTCTTCGTCGAGCGCTTTTGGCGACCGATCAAGTACGAAGAGGTCTATCTTCATGCGTACACGAGCGCATCCGAGGCGCGCGCGGCGATCGGCAAGTACATCAACTTCTACAACAGCGAGCGCCCGCACTCGGCTCTCGACGGACAAACGCCGGATGCCGTATACTTTTCTTCACGAGCCGTCCCTGAGGCGGCCTAACCTGCGGCTTCATCACTTAGCGAAGATCTATCCGCTGTCCAAAAATTCAGCGCCACCTCTGCCGGACGTGGTATAAGGCGACGAAGCAAGAGACGGAACGCGGCGTCGCTCTTTCGGCCGGCGCGCTGGACGCGCTTCGCGATCAGCGGCGTATGCAAGATGTCGAGACATGATGCCTGGCGTTTCGTACTGCGAGCACGGCTACGCATTCGCGGGTCCGACGGGAGCGTACTCGAGCCCCGGATCCATCGGCAACGCAGTGCGGCTCATCGCAAAGCGCGCGGGGCTCGCGACGACGCGCCTGCACGCGTTGCGGCGTACGACGGCGACCGTGCTTATTCGTCAGGGCGAGGACATCGCAACGGTTGCGGCCGTCCTTCGCCACACGTCACCGGCGACGACGTTGTCGGTCTACGCGCACGAGGTTTTGGGTGGCCGGCGCTCCGCCGCCGTCGATAAGGCGTCGCTGCGCCGTCGGGCCGGACGGCCGAGCGTCTCGCCGGTTGAAGACGACGGCGCGTACGTGGTTTCGTGGGCCAATTGCGCGCGATTTGCACCACTGCAGTGTCAGTCCCGGCCGGCGTATGCGCAAAACCCTTATACCGTAAGCCTTTGAGCTCGTCCCGGCGTGGAGCCCTCGGCGGGGATTGAACCCGCGACCTCATCATTACCAATGATGTGCTCTACCACTGAGCTACAAGGGCGCCGTTACCGGTCGTCGAGAGGACATAGCGGGCGGCGGGAATCGAACCCGCGACTCTTGCTTGGAAGGCAAGGGCATTACCATTATGCAACGCCCGCGTCGGCGTGGTGGGCAGGGAGGGATTCGAACCCCCGTACTGCGGTGCAGAACAGATTTACAGTCTGTCGCCTTTAACCACTCGGCCACCTACCCACGAGCGACCGCCCTTCGTTACGTGAGCGGTATGCCCGGTCCTTCGAGCCGGACGCCAGGGCGACGCACGGCTCGAAGGACGCCGGGCGATGGCACTTAAGCCGGAACGGCCTCGAGCGCCACGCGACCCCATGCGCGGTGTCGGCCGATCGCCGTAACGAACCGCTCCGCCAGAGTCGCCGCATCCGCGCCTAACAACACGCCGTTGTCTTCGTCGTCTTCGGCGAGGATGTCCGCCGCTTCGAGCAGCGCCGCTGCGGATTCACCAGCGGCTATTGCCTTGCAATGGCGATAGGCTTCTGACACGAAGTGGCGGGCATCGCCCGACGCAGCGAGCGTCGCGGTCGCCGTCGTCCCGCCAGGAACGTAGATCGCGTCGAACGCGACCGACGGCATGGTGAGAACGGTATGGTCGACCGCGATCTCGCCTCCGTCGCCGGCGAGCGTTCCTAGCTTCGCGGCGACTACACGTCCTTCGGCCCCTGCTGCAGCCAGGGCGTTCTTCATCTCGTCGACGTCGTCCGCAGATGAACCGTCCGCGACGAGGATCGCGATCAGGCGGCCGGTGACGTCGCCCATCTTTCCCGTCTGCGGATGTAGCTGACTGAGAAGAGGCGATGAGGCCGGTTTCCCGTTCGCTTGGGCCTTTGCACCGTTACTGCTTACGCCAGTCGAGTCGGGCGCCGGCAGACCGACGTTTTCGGCCACCATTCGCGCGAGTTGCGCGTCGACGTTGACGAGCATCTGCTCGATCACGCGTTGGCGCAGTTCGATCCGATTGACTTTCGCGAGTTCGAATGAGAACGCCGAGACGATGTGCTCTTTCTCGACGGGCGACATGCTGTTCCAAAACATCGTCGCTTGCGAGAAATGATCGGCAAACGACGCGGACCGCACCCGGCGCATAACGCCATCGACCCGCTCCGGTAGAGTCGCGAAGCCACCATCCTCGACGGTTCTGGGTTGCGGGAAGTCGTCATCTAGCGAATTGGGCCCGTACGACGTGTCGCCCGTATCGATCGCCATACGATGCAGCCCGTCGCGCTGGCCGTTCGCGAAGGGGCACACCGGACGATTGATCGGGATTTCATGAAAATTCGGTCCACCTAGGCGCGACAACTGGGTGTCGAGATACGAAAAGTTACGCCCTTGCAGCAACGGATCGTTCGTGAAGCCGATGCCCGGGACGAGATGCGTCGTACAGAACGCGACTTGCTCGGTTTCCGCGAAATAGCTATCGGGATTGCGGTCGAGCACCATCTTGCCGATGCGCCTGACCGGCACGAGTTCTTCCGGTATCAGCTTCGTCGAATCGAGTATGTCGAAGTCGAACCCGTCTGCTTCTGCGTCGCCGAAAATCTGCAACCCGAGTTCCCACTCCGGGAACTGCCCTTTTTCAATCGATTCGTAGAGATGCCGGCGATTGAAGTCGGCGTCCTTGCCCATCAACTTCTGCGCTTCGTCCCACACGAGCGAATGCGCGCCGAGCAGCGGCTTCCAGTGAAACTTCACATAACGAGACTCGTTTCGCGCATTAATGAAGCGGAAGGTGTGGACGCCGAAGCCTTCCATGTTTGCGAACGCTCGCGGCAGCGCGCGATCCGACATCAACCACATGACCATGTGCGTCGATTCGAGGGTCAGCGAGACGAAATCCCAAAACGTATCGTGCGCCGACGACGCCTGCGGTATCTCGTTATGCGGCTCCGGCTTGACGGCATGGACGAAGTCGGGGAATTTGATCGCGTCTTGTACGAAGAACACCGGCATGTTATTGCCGACCATGTCGAAGTTACCGTCCTGCGTATAGAACTTCACCGCGAAACCGCGAACGTCGCGCGGCGTGTCGGCGGAGCCGCGGGACCCGCCGACCGTGGAAAAACGCACGAAGACCGGCGTACGAACGTTCGGATCTTGCAGGAACGAGGCGCGTGTGAGGTCGGCCATCGGTTCGTAAACTTGAAAATAGCCGTGCGCCGCAGCTCCGCGAGCGTGTACGACGCGCTCCGGAATGCGCTCGTGGTCGAAGTGCGTGATCTTCTCGCGCAGAATGAAATCTTCGAGCAAGGTGGGACCGCGCTCGCCTGCACGCAGCGAGTTCTCGTTGTCGGCAATTGGCAAGCCTTGATTCGTCGTCAGCGTTTTTCCACGCGGGTCGACGCGAAACGGCGCGAGCGATTCAACTTTCTCTGAAGGCTTAGCCGCCGGCGATTCGCCGTTGGACTGCTTGCCCTTCGGAGAAGCGGGATCTTTGTGTTTAATGGGACTCTTGGCCATGGTTTCCTCATGATGAGTGCCGGTGGTCGCGTCGATGGACGACGTCGGCCTCATGTACCCATTCCAAGACGCCTCGGCGTCGCGACGCGCACCGGAGCCGACGATCGGACTCGAACCGATGACCGGCGGTTTACAAAACCGCTGCTCTACCAACTGAGCTACGTCGGCTTGCTCGGCACGCAGAATTCTGCGCTAAGCTCTGCGACCTTCCAAATTGATATGAGCCGGCTACCCCGGCCCACTTACGGGCGCTACGGCAGCTCGATCTCGGCCAGATTCTTTTCGATCTTCCGCTTGACGCGTTGCAGCGCATTGTCGATCGACTTCACGTGCCGGTTCAGATCGCGAGCCATCTCCTGATAGCTCTTGCCTTCGAGATACGAGAGCAACACCTGCGACTCGAGGTCCGAAAGATTCTCCTGGATGCGCTCCTTGATGTCTTCGGAGACTTCCTGATTGATGACCAACTCTTCGGGATCGGAGGTTTTCTGCGACGCCATGACGTCGAGCAACGTCCGCTCGCTGTCCTCGTCGTAGATCGGCTTATTGAGCGAAATATACTGGTTCAGCGGAATGTGTTTTTGACGCGTCGCCGTTTTGATGGCGGTTATGATCTGACGCGTGATACACAGCTCCGCAAAAGCGCGAAAGCTCGAGAGCTTGTCGGCCTTGAAGTCGCGTACCGCTTTATACAGGCCGATCATCCCTTCTTGGATGATGTCCTCTCGGTCGGCACCGATCAAAAAGTAACTTTTCGCCTTGATCCGTACGAAATTCTTGTACTTGTTGAGCAAGAATTCCATCGCGAGATTGTCACCGGCCTTCGCCGCCGCTACCAGGTCCTCGTCGGGACGATCGTGGTAGTCGAGCCCGTCCGGCGCGCTCTGCGCAAGCGCCATGCAGTTTCTCCTCTAATCCCATGCGGCCGAAATCCCAGGCCGAGGCCCGTCGAGCCGCCCGCATCCTTAAGAGTATAGGAGTGTCCTGCAAGAGCGTCAAGGATTGAAGGGGCGCCAACATGAGAAAACGATAAGACCCTTCTACAGAGTCGGCGGCCGCCGGATCGCTGCTTGGCAGCCCGACCCATTGTATGGGCACTGCTCGCACCAGCTGCCGACGCGGGGTTCGTCGCTGGTAAAACTGCCCACGGCGCTCACGGCTCGCTCGACGGTCTCCCGCGGCAACGCGGAGGCCGCCTCGAACGCCGCTTTCGCTGAATCGAGCCGAAGAATCGCGGCTTCGACCGTCTCCCCGGGGTAGCGTCGCTCGGCAACCTCGCGATAGAGGGCCAGCTGCAGATCGTACTTCTCTCCCGCAGTTCGCCCCGTCTTATAGTCGATGACGACGATGGTCCCATCGGAGCGGCGAACGATCGAATCGACCGTGCCGACGACCAACGTCCCGCCGACCCGTAGTTCGAACGGTTCCTCGACGGCAAGAAACGAGTAGCCGGTAAGCGCCGAGACGGCTTGCGCGCCGCTGGTCCGCGCTCGAGAAGCATCCGTCTCCGAGATGCCGTCGAATTCACGCACGGCGCTTGCGAACGCGTCGTCGAACGCGATCCCATGCTCTGCCTCGATAGGCGGCTCGATTCGCGTCCGGCCCCAGAGTTCGAGCGCCCGGTGCACGAGCGAGCCGAAGCGCGCCGAACTCGTCGCTCCGGCGGCCGCCGCCTCACTCTCGAGACCGACGAATCTCGGGCGCTGGTCGCGAAGGTCGGGCAGCAACAGACGATAGCGATAACGCGCCTGGCGCGGGCACGTTTCGAACGCAGCGATCGACGTGAACGAGATACGCGGGCGGAAACCAGAATTTTGCGTAACGTTCGCGACGTCGCGGGGTTGAAATTGAAATGTCGCCGCGGGCCCCGGGCGAAGCGGCGCTTGTCGTCCTTCCACGACGTCCGCGCCGGCGTCGAAGCCGAGTTCGACGTCTGCTCCGTTCGCTTGGGCCCAAGCACGAATCGCTCGTACGTACGGCGCCTCGAAGCCGGCAACTCCGAGCTTTGGTAACGGCGCGGGCACCGTGACGTAGACGCGTTTTTGCGCTCGCGTGAGCGCTACGTAAAAGACGCGCGCCTGTTCGCGCCGCGCGGCTTCCTTACGCGGCGCAGGGTCGAGCCGCCGCCCCGTCTCGATATCGTGCTCGGTTCCGCTGCAAAGCCAGCGAAACGTCTCGTTGCCGTCGATGTCCGCTTTGAGCGCGAACGCGCCGGATTTCAGATCGTAGGCAACGATGCGATCGCTTGGCTCAGCGGTGCCGTACTGCGCACTCGTCGCACAGGCGACGAAAACGTAGGGCCATTCGAGCCCTTTGGCTTGATGAACGGTGAGGACGCGCACGCCGTCGAGATCGAGTTCGACCTCCGGCACGTCGTCGTCATAGAGAATGCGGCGATCGACATCCTCGGCAAAGTCGCGCAGGCGCGCGCCCGGGCGATCGGTTGCGAATTCACGCGCGAGCGCTTCGAAATTCGCGAGATTGACGATCGCTTGCGCCCCGATGGTATCGGCATTTTCGCGGCGTCCGAAGTGCACGTAACTCGCGGCGATCGGCAGCCGCTGGAAAAACGTTGCCATAGCGGCCGAAAGCGGAAGCGAAGCGTTGGGAAGCAGCGCGACGAGCAACTCGCGAACCAGCGTAAGCCGCCGTCGCGTGTCGGCATCGAGGGGGGCGCGCGTATCCGTTCCGGCCGCGACGAGGAGCGTGCCATCGAGAAATTGCTCGAGCCAGTCGTGCGATGCCGCGAGCGCGATCATCGACGCGTCGTTAAGGCCACATAACGGCGACTGCAAGACGCGTACCGCCGCTTGACGATCGTTCGGGTCGAGCAGCCACGCCATCCACGCCAGAGCGTCGCGAATCTCGTCGGCGACGAACAGGCCGCTGCGGCGATCGAGTGCGGCGGAGATGCCGCGCATGTTGAGTTTCCGCAAGTATATCGCGGCATGGGTTCGCCGGCGCACGAGAATCGCAATGTCGCGTTGCCGCGCGCCATCCGCCAGCAGCCGCTCGACCTCTCGCGCGATCGCCTCAGCTTCGAGTTCGACGCGCTCTTTGATCTGCTGATTTGCCGCGCCGAAGTTTTGCACGCGAACGCACGCCATGCCACCCGCGCCTTTGTGAGCGTGCAAGCGCGGCGTCGCTGCGACGACGACGTTCGCAGACGTCAGGACGGCGTGACCGGCATCGACGATCTCTTGATGCGAGCGGCGATTGACGACGAGCGGATAGACCTCGTCGGCATCCTCGGCGAGCCGCTGCATGACGCCCTCACCCGCGCCGTTGAAGCCGTAGATCGCTTGACGCCCATCGCCGACGAGCATCATTCCGGTCGCATCCGCATCGCCTGGCCGCCCGAAGAGCGTCTCAAGAAACGCAAGCTGCAGGTCGCTCGTGTCCTGACTCTCATCGAGCAGCACGTAACGCCAGCGCTCGCGCAGACGCCTTACGAGCTCCGGTCTAGGGCGGAGCGCCTCGCACGTCGCGCCGATGAGATCTCCGTACGTCGCGGCGCCGCAACGATGCAGACGACGGTCGAATTCGCGGAAGACTTCCGCAACGACCAGCACGTTCGCGCGCTCGAGGTCGGCTTCGCGCGCGATCGCCTCCGCGCTTACCGCATCGCCCGGCCGGCACTCCTTGCGCGGCTTGGTCTGACCGACCGTGTATAGCTGTCCCCAGGTTTGTCCGCGGAACCGCTGCGTTTCGGCGAGCGCGCGCGTTTCGAAGCGATCGGGCGAGATACCGTGGTTCTTCAGCCGCAATGCGAGTTTGCCGAGATCCCGTTCGAGGATCCGTTTGTCGTTCTCGGCGAGTGGGAACGCGCTCGCATCGACGTCGAGCCGGCCGTTCAATAATGCTTGGAACGCGTCGTGGAACAGCGCGTGCGCTTCCGCATCGCCAACGGCGCGCGGCGGCGCGTCGAAGCCGAGGTCGAACGCATTCTCGCTGCGGATGTCGGAAGCCAGAGCGTGAATCGTCGTGCATCGCACGCCAGGACCGTCGCTCGTGAAATGCGCGCCGTTCTCCGTCGCACGGTCGATCGTATCGGCGATGCGGGAAGCGATCTCGGCGGCGGCCTTACGCGTGAACGTCACGACGACGAGCTGATCCGCGCGCACGTAGCCCGACTCGATGAGATATAGCGCGCGCAGCGCGAGCGTCGAGGTCTTTCCCGTGCCGGCGCCGGCATCGACGCTGCGCCGTCCCGTCGGCGGCGCAGTAATGGCCGCAATCTGATCGTCGCTCGGCGCGCGGCCATCGCCGAGCGCCGTGGACCAGTAAGCGGTCACGGGTCATCGTCCTCGAGGTAGCCCGGGCATACGCGAACGAAGTCGCAATACCGGCACGTGCGCGCAATTTTCGTAGGAGTCAAGTAATCGAGCGCGTCCGACTTCCATGGCTCGAAGAACGTCTCCAGCAATACGGCGTCGATCGCTTCCAGCGCGGTGCCCTGCGCGGAGACGTCGAGACGGTCTACGTGCGCGGCATCGCTGCGCTTTTTGTGCTTGCCGCTCGCACCCAAGTAGACGTACTCGAGCGCTGCCGTTTCTGGTTTGGCGTGGCGATAGAGCGATAGTTGCGGGTTGCCGCCTGCCACGGGCGGCTTCTCGCGCAAGGTATCGCTCTCGACGAGTTGGCGCATTTTCACGAAAGCGTCCGCCATGCCGTCGTCCCTCGGCTTGCCGGTCTTGACGTCGAGGAGAACGAGCGACCCGTCCGCGCGCCGGTCGACGCGATCGATCTTGCCGGCGAACTCAACGCCTTCGTAGGCGAAGCGGACCTTCTCCTCGACGCTTTCCACGACGAAACTACCGCGTTCACGGGCGGCATCTTCGAGATGCCTCGCGTATCTCGCGAGCAGACGGATTGCGACGCGCAGGGCAGCGGCTCGTTCGAGTTCCGTATCGAACGCCACGCCGCCGTTTCGCTCGACCTCGCCGCTCGAGATGACGAATCGTTCTGCTATCCGTGCCAGGCGCTGCGTCCAACCGTCGCTCGCGCCTTCAGCGACGGTGCGGAAATCGCGTTCCGTCGCGTGGAAGCGCTCGATCGCCGCATGCACGAGCGTCCCGATCTTTGCCGCTGCGCCGCGTTCGTCGCTGCCGATGCGAAGCAATGCATCATAGTAGAACTTTCGGCGACAGGACAGCCAGGTTTCCATCGTGCTGGTCCGTACGGCGTCTGTTAAGCGCGCCGCGGTCGCAGCTTGCGGCTCGACGAAGTCGATCGTTTCGAAATATCGGAATGCCGCACGGAAGCTGCGACTTTCCGCTTCGCTCACGCGTGCAGCAAGGGGAACGAAGCGGCTAGGACGTTGCGGGGCGCCGTCCGGCGCCGTCTCGGACCAGGTAACGAGAAGTGTGCGTTTGGCGCGGGTGACGGCCACAAACCAGAGCGACCGCTCTTCCGCGTCGTGCTCTTCGGGCAGCGTGCCGAGATCGACGCCGCAGCGCCGTGCGTGCGCGATGTCATCGGACGACAGTAACGCGCCCGGCAGCCATGCCTGCGGAAACGCGCCTTCGACGGCGTCGGCGATGGCGACGAAGTCGAACTCGAGGCCTTTGGCGGCGTGGACGGTTAACACGCGCACGCCCGGCTCGTCGTCGATCGCCTCGCCCGCAACACGCCAGCCGTCAGCGCAGGCGATGAAGGCGCGGAACGAAGCCGCGGGCGACACGTCGAGTCCGAGTTTCTCGCGCACGTACACCACGTCCGCGAAGGCTGCAAAGAAGCTGCCGATTGCGACGGCGGAGCGCCGAGCCGCAGCTTCGTCTGCATCGAGCGCAAAGCCGAGCACGTCGGCAGTAGCCGCGAAGGCGCGGCCCGCCCGAATTGGTTCGCCCGCGCGCCATGCTTCATCGGCGAGGCGTAGTGCCTCGATCAACCGGACGCCGCAGCGCGGACGCAGGCGCGCGCGATCGAGCAGATCGCATACGTCGTCGACAGAGTGCAGTGGTTCGGCGCGCAGCGCCACAGCGAGGGCGAGGGGATCGATGCCGAAGGCCGGATGCCCGAGCAGCCGTTGCCACGATGCGGCGGACGATGGTGCCGCCAGCGCTTCGAGCACCACCCGAACGGCATCGACCGCCGGATCGTCGAGCACGTCATTGCCGCCACGTCGGGCGACGGCGACGCCGCGCTCGCGCAGGTCGCGTTCGACGAGCTCGGCCATCGGTTCGGCTCGGCGCACCAGGACCGCGATCTCACGCTCCGGCGTCCCGCGTGCGATCGCCCGAGCGATCGCATCGCCGATGAATGCGGCCTCATCGTGCGGCGACGCCGCACGCCGATACGCGATCTCGCCGCGATGCGCAACGCCGGATCGCAGCGTCGAACCCGGCTGCACCGCGCGAGCCAGCGCGCACATCTCTTCGGGGCAGCGGTAGCTGCGGGCCAGGAAGCGACGCGTCATGCGGAGCGCCTCGCACGCGGCATCGAGCGCTCCGCGCGCGGCGCCACGAAATCCGTAGATCGCCTGGTCGGGATCGCCGACCGCGAAGATCGTTGCATGGAAGCTCTGCAGCAACGCACGCTGCAGCGAATCGGTATCCTGAAATTCATCGACGAGAACGTGACGGTACCGGTCGCGTAACGTACGTGCGACGGCGCTGTCCGGCCTTGCGGCGAGCTGCGCGACGCGCGCGACGAGATCGTCGTAATCCGCCACCCCAAGCCGCTCGCGCGCGCTGCTTTGGGTTCGCTCGAGCCGTATGAGATCCGCAAGGCGCGGCGTCGCACGACTTGCGAGCCGGGATACGGCCTCCGCTGGGGCGCGCCGGAGCTCCGCTACGCGCTCCGCTGCCGCATCGCGAAACAACGGCGACTGCACTACACCGTCGCGTAAAGAGTCCAGCGACGTCTCCTGAACGATGCGTTCGAATAGCGCGCGTTCCGACGGCTGCGTTAAGAGCCGCCGCGAACGGCCCCCGGCACCGGCGCCAGCCAGCAGCCGCGCGGCGAAGCCGTGAAAGGTGCGGACTTCGGGCGCACGAGACGTACCGAGCCTTCCCGTGAGCCGAGTCCGCAGCTCGTCGACCGCCCGTCGCGAAAACGTAAGCACCAGGATGTCGGCGGGTGCCATACCCTTGTCGATGAGCGCGGCGCAGCGATCCACGATCGCGCGCGTTTTTCCGGAACCCGGCACCGCCTCCACGAGCACATTGCCATTCTCATCCGCAGCGAGCGCTTCGGGCATCACCGGCTCATCATCGTCTTCTTGCGCGCCATCCGAACGTCGGTCAGGAACGAGCCCGGCGTTGGCGACGAGCTTCGAAGAGCAGGATCCCGGCGGCGACCGAAGCGTTGAGCGAGTCGAGTTCGCCGAACATCGGAATACGCACCAAGTAATCGCACTCTTTGCGAACGACAGGTGAGATGCCGTCGCCTTCGGCACCGATCACGAGCGCGACGTCGCCGGCGAGATCTGCGTCGATGTAGTCGATGGACTCCGGCGTGGCGGCGGCACCGGCGATCCAGACGCCGGCTTTCTTCAAAGTCCGCAACGCCCCCGCGACGTTGGCAACGCGGGCGATCGCGACGTGGGCGGTCGCGCCGGCGGCGGATTTACGAACCGTTGCGTTTACGCCGGCCGCGCGCCGTTCGGGGATGACGACGGCGGAGGCGCCCGCGCATTCGGCCGAACGAATAATAGCTCCCGCGTTGTGCGGGTCCGTGATGTGGTCGAGGATGACGAACAGCGACTGCCCCTGCGGCCGTGCGGCGATGGCCTCGTCGAGCGATACGTACGCGAATGGTGCGCCGAACGCGACGACGCTCTGATGGGCGCGATACGGAAACTGCGAAAAGAAAGAGCGGCTCTCGTAACGGATCGTGGTACCGGCGGTGTTGGCGTCGTCGATCAATTTGCGCAGCGCCGGATCGCGCTTGCGGTCGTCCCCGACGTACAGACGCCGCAACTCTTCGCCGGCCGACAACGCCTCTTCGACGGCATGGACGCCGTAGATCACGTCGTCGAGATCGATCTTGTCCTTGCGGGCAGGCCCGCGACTCGAACCTAGGCGGCGACGCTCCAAACGACGACCCCTTTCGCATCTTTGAGCGCGACGCCGACGTCTTCGAGCGCTCGCCGAACGGCGTCTGCCGATGCAAAATCCTTGCGTTCTTTCGCGTCCTGGCGCTGGACGATCGCAAAGACGATCGCGTCGCTCGGGCCCATGCCGTTCGTGGGGGCGAACGACGCGAGCGTGACGCCGAGCCGCGTTGCCACATCGCCCGCGAGCCGACGATCAGCTAACGCCGGGCCGCGCACGAGAAACGGCACGCCGCCTGCCGTGACGCACGCGTCCTCGCGCTCCTGCGTCTCGACGACGCGCGCGCGTTCGTTTGGCGAAAGGCCGAGCAGCGTCGACGCTTCGTGCATGAAACCGGCAGCCGCGCTCGCCGCGCCGAGCTCGGTCAGCGCCGCGGCCGCCGCGGCGACATCGAAGAGGACGGAGACGGCGCCCGACGTGTTCATATCGTCGTCGAGCGCGGCGAAGAACCGTTCGCGATACGGCGCGACCGCGGCATCCGCAGCCCCACGATCCGCCGCCCCAGGTGCTGCCCTCCGTAGCGCATCGTAAGCGCCGCTCAAGCGCCGAAGGCCGGTCGTCGCGCCGTCGATTGCGGATTCGGTAAAGTTCATCGGTTTACGATATCCGGTCTGCAGAAAGAGCAACCGGATCGCTTGCGGATCGTGACGATCGAGCAGCGACGACAACGGCTCGAAATTGCCGAGCGACTTCGACATCTTGCGCCCGTCGAATTGCAGCAGGCCGCCGTGCATCCACACGTTCGCCATCGGCGCCGGCCAAAGCGACTCGCTCTGCGCGACTTCGTTCTCGTGATGGGGGAAAATTAAGTCGTATCCGCCGCCATGAATGTCGAACGGCTCGCCGAGCAACGCGTGGGCCATCGCGGAACACTCGATATGCCAGCCCGGCCGGCCCTCGCCCCACGGCGACGGCCACGACGGCTCGCCCGGCTTCGCGATCTTCCAGAGCGCAAAATCCAATTGATCGCGCTTGTCTTCGCCCGGAGCGATGCGCGCGCCGACGAGCAGTTCGTCCGTATTGCGACCCGACAGCGCGCCGTACCGCGCAAACGACGCAACCGAAAAGTACACGCCGTCGGCGACGGCGTACGCGTGACCCCGTTCGATCAACCCGGCGATCGTCGCGACGATGTCGTCGATGTAGTGCGTTGCATAGGGTTCGCGATCGGGTTCGAGCACGCGCAGACGGTCCATCGAACGCTTGAAGCTCGCGTCGTATTGAGCGACGACTTCGTGCCAGGAGACGCCCAGCGTCTGCGCCGCTGCGATGCTGCGGTCGTCGATATCCGTAACGTTGCGGACGAATGTGACGCGGAAGCCGAGATGCGCGAGATAGCGGCGCAGCACGTCGAACAACAAAAACGATCGCGCATGTCCCAGGTGCGCTTCGGCCGAAGGCGTGAGACCGCACACGTAGATGCGAACGTTCGCGGGGTCGCAGGGGACGAAGGGCTCGACCGCACGGGTGCGGCTGTTATAGAGCCGCAGAGACATCGCTCGGAGCAACCTTTGCGTCGATCTCAGCGAGCCGGCGTTCGAGCGCCTCGATGCGTTCCGCGAGCTGCGCGAACAGCGCTCCCTGCGGGTCAGGCATTTCAACGAGCGCCGGACGCGGGAGCGGGACGGGTGCGACGGGCTTGCCGTCGACGAGCACGACGCGACCGGGGATGCCGACGACCGTCGCGCCCGCCGGGACGTCGCGCACGACGACGGATCCCGCGCCGATGCGCGCGCCGTCGGCGACGAAGATCGCCCCGAGCACCGACGCGTTGGTGCCGATCACGACGCCGTTGCCGATAGTCGGGTGGCGCTTACCGCCGCCCAAACTCGTTCCGCCGAGCGTCACCCCCTTATATAAGGTCACGTCGTCGCCGATCTCGACCGTTTCGCCGATCAACACGCCCATGCCGTGGTCGATGAAAAAGCGTTTGCCGATCCGGGCCGCCGGATGGATCTCGATACCCGTGGCAAACCGGACGAGGTTCGAAAGGAAGCGTGGGAGCAGCGGTATCCGGGCGTTCCATAAGCGATGAATGAAACGGTGCGCGGTTATTGCATGGAAGCCGGGATACGACAGCACGACGTCGAGCGGGCCACGCGCAGCGGGATCGCGTTCGACCGGAACGCGCAGATCGGCGACGATGTCCGCAAGGATGCTCACGACGGGGGCTTGCCTTCGAGCGTCCGGAACGGCGTCCCGCCGGGACCATAAGCGATCGGTTCGAGCCCGCGGCCATGCAAGACGTGCGCGCTAATCGCTCCGAGGCGAATCATGATGCGGTCGTGGCCGAGCAGCGGGAACAACAGCTCGAGCGGCGGCCCCGAAGCCTCTCCCGTCAAGGCGACGCGCACCGCCCAGCGCGCGTCCTCCGGCGCGAGACCAAATTCGCGCGCAATCTCCTGCAGATCCGCATCGAGCGGTAGCCCCCGCAATTCTGCTTGATCGTCGACGTACTGGCTTACGGTATCGAGAAAGAACAGGACTTGCCGGTTGCGCAGTCGCTCGAGGTCGAGCGCGGGGACGAGCGTGGCTTCGGCGCGCAGCGCGGCGACGATCGCAAGCGCGTCCGGGAGCGGACGTTCGTCGCCGTAAGCTTCCACGAACGTGTCGATCCAACGTAGCGCCGCGCGCGGAGCCGGCTCTTCCAGCAAGCCCCGCCGCTGCATGGCCCCGGCTAGCCGATCCGCGTACGGCGCCTCGCCCTCAGACATCGTCCGGCGCCTTGGGCACGAGCAGGGCCACGGCGTAGGCGGCGATGCCGCTGCCATCGCCCGTATAACCCATGCCTTCGCTCGTTTTCGCCTTGACGCTCACCGCATCGACCTCCAACCCGATAACACGCGCGATCGATGCACGCATCGCGCCCAGAAACGGCGCTAGCTTGGGACGTTGCACGACGATCGTCGCGTCGATGTTGGCGGCGACGTACCCGCGCTCGCCCGTCATCGCGGCGCACGCGGCGAGCAGTTGCATCGAATCCACACCTTTCCAGCGTTCGTCCGTATCGGGGAAGTGCGCGCCCAGATCGCCGAGCGCGCAGGCGCCCAGTAACGCGTCGCAGACCGCGTGCGCGACGACGTCGGCATCGGAATGTCCGAGCGGCCCGCGTTCGAAGGGCACCCGGATTCCCGCCAGGACGAACGGCCGCCCCTCGACGAGACGGTGCGCATCGAAACCATGGCCGATGCGCGGACCGCGCGTCACGGCGCGGACGTCGCGAGGCGCTCGTGCAGAATCGTTTCGGCGAGCGCGCGGTCGCCCGCGAGCGTCACCTTGAAGTTCTCCGCCGACGCCCGTACCACGACGACGCGAATGCCGGCGGCTTCTAGTAACGCGGCGTCGTCGGTGAGGTCGATTCCGGCGCGTGCGGCAGCCTCGTGGGCGGCGCGAAGATCGGCGAGCGTGCCGAATTGCGGCGTTTGGGCGGCCCAGAGTTCCGCGCGCGGCAGCGTGCGCACGACCGTCCGCGCGTCGCTCGCGACGACCTTCACCGTATCGACCACCGGCGCTGCGAGCAAGGCGCCGGTGCCGACGGACGTCGCCGCCATACCGGCACGCACGTCCGCCGCGAGCACGAGCGGACGCGCGCCGTCGTGAATCAGCACGGCGTCGCAGTGCAGGGGCACGGCCGCCAGCGCGTTTGCGACGCTGTGCTGCCTCGTCGCGCCGCCGCAAACCAGCGTCGTATGTAAACGCGGCGCGTGCACGCGAGCGAGCGCTTCCATCTCCGCCACGTAATCGGGCTCCGTTGCGACGACGAGGTCGCCGAGTTCTTCCATCGCATCGAACGTAGCGAACGACCATGCCACCAGCGGCTTACCGGCCACTTCGACCAGCTGCTTCGGCCGGCCGAAGCGGACGCCGCGTCCGGCCGCTACCACGATCGCGGCAAAGGTCACGTCGCGACCTGTTGCGGCCGTCGCACTTTCGCGAAGATCAATCGTCCGGCGGCGGTCTGCAGGACGCTCGTTACTTGAACCTCTGCATCTTCGCCGATCAAACGGCGGCCGTTCTCGACCACGATCATGGTGCCGTCGGCCAGATAACCGACGCCTTGATGTGCTTCCTTGCCATCGCGTACGATCGCGACGTGCAAATCTTCACCGGGCAGCACGACGGAGCGCACGGCGCCCGCTAGTTCGTTGACGTTGAGCACGGGCACGCCTTCGAAGTGCGCGACGCGACCGAGATTATAATCGTTCGTCAATAGCTTGGCATGCGTTTCTCGCGCGAGCCGAACGAGCTTCGCGTCGACGCCGCGCGCGTCGTCGAAATCGCGCTCCACGATGTCGAGCGCTACCGCCTCTTGCAGCTTCGCGAGAACTTCGAGACCGCGCCGGCCCCGCACGCGCTTTTGCGGGTCGGCCGAATCGGCGATCGCCTGCAATTCGCTCAGTACGAAGCGCGGCACGACGAGCGGGCCCTCGAGAAAGCCGCTCTGCACGATGTCGACGATCCGTCCATCGACGATGACCGAGGTATCGACGATTTTAGCCGCAGCCGCGGACGGCGCGCTCGCGGCGACGGCGCCGACACGGCCGCCGCCGAGCCGTTTGGCACCGACGCGCGCCCCGAGGAAGGCAGCGAAAATGCTGACCAGCACGTACGAGACGTTCGCGACGTAGGTGCCTGCCGTGCCGGCGTTCGCGATTAGTTCGAAGAGCGCGCTTTTCAGTAAGAAGGCAACGGCAAGGCCTGCTAATAATCCAGCCACGCCGCCCGTGAGTTGGCCTGGCTCGAGCGACTCGAGCCGATTTTCCACGGCCGACAATTCTTCTTCGAAAAACGCCTGCGCGTACGGTGCGATGAAGAGACCGGCAAGCGCACCTGCAACCGGAGTGCCGATCGTTAGCGCGATCAGCCAGCCCGCGTTCGCGACGTGGATCGAGATGAGGTGGACGTACGCCTCGCGGCCGAGTAAGAAGCCCGTCACCGCAAAGGTCGCCATAAAGAACATGCGCAGGATCGTGCGAGGCATCGCGTTATCCCGCAAAGGTGACGAACGCGCCGCAAACGTCGTTGGCGACGAAGCGACCGCGCTCGGTCAAGCGGACGTGCGACGCCGTCACGTCGAGCGTTTGCGCTTCGCGCATGCGGGCGAGCACGGGGGCGTAAAAGGCGAGGAAATCAACGCCGTAACGTTCCCCGAAGGCGCCCGTATCTACCCCTTCCGACGTGCGCAGCAGCAGCATGACGGCTTCGCCGACTTTGGCGGCGCCTTGCAAACGCTCGGCATCGCCCGGGATCGGCTCGCCGCGTTCCAGAGCCGCGCAATATGCCTCGATGTCGCGGACGTGCATGGAGCGAACCCCGTCGCGATACGACGCCGCGCCGACGCCGAGCCCGAGATACTCGCCGTTCAACCAATAATTCGCATTGTGCGCGCAGCGCTTACCGGGTAGCGCAAAATTACTGATCTCGTACTGCTCGTAGCCGGCTTGCGCGAGCGTCTCGATCGCGAAGGCGTAGAATTCGGCTTCGCGGTCGTTCGAGGCGAAGGCGTGCGGTTCGCGCGCGAACCAAGCGGCATACGGCGTGCCGTCCTCAACCGTAAGGCCGTAGGTGGAAACGTGCTCCGGGCCGAGCGCGATGGCCGCGTCGAGCGAGCGCTCGAGCGACTGCAATGTTTGGCCCGGCACCCCAAACATCAGGTCGAGCGAAACGTCGTCGATGCCCGCCGCGCGTACCGCCGCGACCGCGTCGCGCACGTCGTGCGGCGTATGCCGGCGCCCGAGCGTCGCAATCTCTTCGGGCACGAACGACTGCACGCCGACCGATACGCGCGTGATGCCGGCCGCGCGGTATGCAGCGAAGGCTGCGGGAGCGCATAGGCCGCGATCGGGGTTCACTTCGATCGTCGCTTCGGCTCGTGGTGCGAGCGCGAAACGCTCGCGCATGCTCGCTACGATGCTTGCGATCGTCTGCGGCTCGTACGTGTTCGGCGTTCCGCCGCCCAGAAAGAGCGTCGTCGCAGAGAACGGCTCGGTACGCGAGATTTCGCGTTCGAGGGCGGCCAGATAGCGCGCCGCCTGCGAGCGACGCAGCGGCCACTTCGCAAAATCGCAATAGGGACACAAATACGGGCAGAACGGCAGATGGACGTAGAGGCCGCCCGAAGGGCGGCCCATCAGGCTTTCGTCGCCTCCTCGACCGCAGCCGCCGCCGGCGGCGTCACCAGCGCCTCGATGCGGCCGACCACGTCTTCACGCACTTCGGCGACCGCCGCGCGGATCGCACTCTCGATCGCTTCGCGATTGGCACGGCCGTGCGCGACGATGCAATTACCACGCAGTCCCAGTAACGGAGCGCCGCCGTAGGCTTCGTAACTGAGCTTACGCCGGACGCGGCGCAGCGCCGGACGAGCGAGCAGCGCGCCCAGCTTCTCGAGCGGATTACCCTGACCGATCTCTTCCACCACGATGTGACCGACCAGCGCTGCGGCACCTTCGGCGAGCTTGAGCATCACGTTGCCGACGAACCCGTCGGTGACGAACACGTCGGCGCCGTTACTGAAGACGTCTTTGCCTTCCACGTTGCCGATGAAGTCCACGGGCGCGGCTTCGAGTAAGCGGGCGGCTTCGATCGTCTGCGCGTTGCCTTTCACGCGCTCCTCACCGACCGAGATGATGCCGACGCGTGGCGTTGCGATGCCGAGCACGGCTCGCGCGTAGGCGCTCCCCATAACGCCGAACTGCGCGAGCCACTCCGGACGGCAGTCGACGTTCGCGCCGCTGTCGAGCACGACGACCGGACCCTTGCGTGCCGGAAAAACCACGGCGATCGCCGGTCGCGCCACGCCGCGAATCGCTCGCAGCCGGATGAGCGCGATGGCGAGAAAAGCGCCGCTATTGCCGGCGGAAACGACCGCATCCGCCTCGCGGTCGCGCACCAAATCGATCGCCGCTCCGAGCGACGTCGTCTCGCACCCGCGTAGCGCCTGCGACGGGTTGGCGTCCATCGCGACCGCGTTCGGAGCGTGCACGAGCTCGACTGCGGAACCGCCGGGTTGACGCAGCAACGGTTCGATGCGCGCCCGGTCTCCGACCAGCATCATCGTTCCGATGCCGGAGCGGGCGGCGGAGCAGACGCCGGCGACGATTTCCTCGGGAGCGTGATCTCCGCCCATCGCATCGACGGCTATGCGCGGAATTCGGCCGTTCAAGAAAATCTCTCAGTCCTTGGAAGTCGCAGCGACGCAACACGCCCGTTTATCGAGTGCTTCGGCGCATTCCCTCCGCTCGCTTGCCGCTTTTCCGCGCGACGGCCGTTACATTTCCCGCTCCGGCGGTGTTACCGGTTCGATGGACGAGGCTTCGACGATCGGCTGGGCCAGGCGGCTCCGCGACGACGCGTTCGAACGGCTGTTTCGAGACGAGTATCCTCGCGCGGTTGCGATCGCCCGGCGCGTGCTCGGCGCGACCGGCGAAGCAGAGGACGCGGCGCTCGACGCGTTCACGGCTTTTCATCGCCGCTACGAAGCGACCGTACCTTTCGCGCGCGCTTGGCTCGGCGCGGCCGCAGCGAACGGCGCGCTCAACCGTTTGCGCTCGCAGCGCCGCCGGCTCGAGCGCGAAGCGGCGCAGGCGCGCTCAGCTGATGCCGGCTCGCGCGAGTCGGAGCGTGAGGCCGACCCGCAGCGGCTGCTCGAACGCGCGGAATCCGTGCGCTACGTGCGGCTCGCGCTAGCCGCACTAGCGCCGCGAGATGCCGCGGCGCTGACGCTGCGCGCGAGCGGCTTGCGCTACCGCGAACTCGCCGGTGCGCTCGGCGTCGACCCGCGTCACGTCGGAACCATCCTCGCGCGAGCCGCGCGATCGTTTCAGAGGGAGATTATCAGTCATGCATCTCGATGACGGCATGTTACGCCGAATCGCCGACGAGCCCGAGTTGGCCGCACCTCAAGAGCGTGCGCATCTGGAAGCCTGCGAGCATTGCCGCAGGGCCGGTGCGGTGATCGCAAGCGAAGCGGCATTTGCCGACCGGGCACTCATGACGGAGCCATGCAGCGTCGACGCTGGCGCCGGTTACGGCCGGTGGCGGAGCACCGCGCGCCCGCCTGCCGCGCTCTGGGGAGCCGTCGCTGCGGCGCTGGTGGCGCTTGCGATCTTTGCCGCGCCACTCGGATCTTACGCCGAATCGCTGCTGTCGATTTTCGTTCCCAAGCGCCCGGTGGCACTGGCGATTACGCCGCTCGATGCGAGCCGCATGCGCGCCCTACCCGACCTGCAAGCCTACGGCCGCATCGACACGACGGGCACGCCCGGGCCGCGCGACGTGCGGGGCCGGACCGCTCTATCCGCAGCCGGGTTTCTTCCACGCCTTCCAGCAGCCGTGCCGCGCGAGCTCGCGCGAGACGCGCGCTACGCGGTCACCGGCACATCGCAGGGCGTCTTTACGTTCGATGCCGAGCGGACGCGGACGACCGCGCGCCGGCTCAACGCGGCCGTTCCGGCGCTGCCGGCCGGCCTCGATGGAACCCGAGTCGGCGTCACGCTGCTACCGGCCGCCATCGTGCGGTACGGAGCCGTCCCCGAGTCGTCGCGCGCCCACGGCCGCTTCGCCGAACCGTTTCTCGTGTTCGCTCAAGCCCGAACGCCGCAAGTAACGACGCGCGGCGCTTCGCTCGCCCAACTCGAAGCCTATCTCTTGGCGCAGCCGGGGATCTCGCCAGGGCTTGCCGCGCAGATCCGCGCGATCGGGAACGCCGGCGACGTGTTGCCGATCCCGGTCCAAGTCGATCGTCAGAGCTCACGGACCGTTGAGGTCGACGGCGTACGAGGTCTCGCCATCGGCGACAATACGGGCTTAGGCGCCGGCGTCGTGTGGGTCAAAAACGGCATGGCATACGCCTTGGGCGGCACCTATGCGCTCGACCGGCTGCTGGTTATCGCCGCTTCGTTGCGCTGATGCGCGAGCCGACGAGGCGTCCGGCGCTCGACCTTCGGGGCATCGCGAAACGGTACGGTCGCCGGGCAGCGCTTGAAGACCTCACGCTTACGGTCGAACCTGGAGAGATTTTCGGCTTCCTCGGCCCCAACGGCGCCGGGAAGACGACCGCGATCAAAATCGTGCTCGGCCTCGTCCGGCCGAGCGCGGGAACGGGGCTGCTGCTCGCGGCGCCGCTCGGCAACCGAACCGCGCGTCGCCGCGTCGGATATTTGCCCGAACTCTTCCGCTACCAACATTGGCTATCCGCACGCGACGTGCTCGTACTCCACGCACGCCTGCTCCAGTTGGAGGCTCCCGGCGCCGAGATCGAACGGCTGCTGGACCGCGTCGGCCTGCGTGAGCGCGCGCACGAGCCGTCCGGCACGTATTCGAAAGGGATGCAACAGCGGCTCGGCCTCGCGGTCGCGCTGCTCGGCTCTCCGCGCATCGTGTTTCTCGACGAACCGACGTCGGCGCTCGATCCCGTCGGACGTCACGACGTGCGCGAGATTCTGCGCGACGTGCGGACCGCAGGAACCGCCGTCTTCTTGAACTCGCATCTTCTCAGCGAAGTCGAGCTCGTCTGCGACCGCATCGCCATCGTCAATGCCGGCCGCGTCGTGCGCGCAGGTACGGTCGCGTCGCTGATCGGCGACACGCACGCGGTCCGCGTACGGCTCCAGCAGTATACGCCGGAAGCCGTTGCGGCGCTCGCGCCGTTCGGCTCGTGGACCACCAGCGACGAGTGGACGACCGTAACCGGCATCGAGCCGGCGCGCATTCCCGACCTCGTTTCGGCACTAGTGCGCGCCGGCGCACGTGTCGAAGCCGTCGAGCCGCTCCATGCGACGCTCGAGGATCGCTTCCTCGAACTGCTACAGCGCGCGTGAACGCGATCCTCACCATCGCCGCCCTAACGTTACGTGAGGCGGTCGCACGGCGGCTCGTAACGGCACTCGCCGTGTTGACGCTCGCCGTTGTCGCGCTCTCGGGGTGGGGCTTCGTACGGCTGACCGTTGCCCACGGTCGCAGCGGGGCACCGCTCTCGAGCGTGGAGCTCGCCGCCACGACCTCCGCGATAACGCTCTTTCTTGCATTCGTGTTCAGCTTCGTGCTGGCAATCGGCGCTGCGTTCGTAACGGCGCCCGTACTTGCCGCCGACGTCGAATCCGGCGTCGCTTTGGCCCTGGTAACGCGACCGATCCGACGCAGCGACATCGTGCTGGGCCGCTGGCTCGGCCTCGCCACACTGGTGCCGTCGTACGTCGCGCTCGCCGGAACGCTCGAGCTTACGACGATTCACGCCATCACCGGCTACGCGCCGCCGCACCCCCTCTCGGCGCTGACGTATTTGGGCGCTTCGGCGCTATGCCTTCTGACGCTCGCGCTCGCATTGAGCGCGCGACTGCCTGCGCTCGCCGGCGGCGTCGTCGCGGTCGCCCTGTTCGGCATGGCTTGGATCGGCGGCATTGTCCGTCAGGTCGGGACGTTTACCGGCAACCAAGGGCTTACCGACGCGGGCGTCGTGTCGAGCCTACTGCTCCCGACCGACGCCCTTTGGCGTGGCGCGCTCTACGCGCTCGAGCCTGCCGCCGTGCTCGCCACCGTCAACGCACCCGGAGCCGGCGCCCTCGCCGCCGGACCCTTCACCGTCGAAGGCCCCCCGACGAGCGCCATGCTCGCCTGGAGCGCCGCGTGGCTCATCGCCGTCCTGGCGCTCGCCGTCGGCCTCTTCGCGCGGCGCGACCTATGAGATCCGCCGTTGCACCGCAAAACGCCGCATGTTACACTCCTCAAGTTGCGTCGGACGGTTCTCGCCCGCGCTTACTTTGACGAGGGACGGGACGAAGGCACCATGGCGAAGCGCTGCGACGTATGCGGAAAAGGCCCGATGGCGGGAAACAACGTGAGCCACGCCATGAACAAAACCAAGCGCCGCTGGTTGCCGAACTTGCAGCCCGTTCGCGTCGACGAGCGCGGCACCCACATGACCAAAAAGGTCTGCACCCAATGCCTGCGCTCCCGCCGCGTAAAACGCGCCGGTTAAGTCTCCCGCGTAGCTCCCGTCCGCGCCGGCCCTACGAACCAGGCGCCCATTATCTACCGCCTGATAATCGCCGCGGCCGTCATTCTCGGCGGTTGTTCGCGCACATCGAGCCACAATAATGCGATTGCCGACCCCGCCCGAGCTTGGCTCGCCGATCACGCTCCTTCAGCCGTCGATGTCGCAGGCCTACCCGCCGCATCTATCCGCCGTACCCTCCCCGACGCACGCGTCCGCCAACTGCCCGACACGTCATCCTCCGCCGCCTGCCGCGTCGCCAAAGCCGACCGCGCCTTACTCGCCGTCTTCAGCCGGCGCCCCCACGCCCCAGCTCTCACCAACGCCCTAGACTGCGGCCCAGCCCTCTACCAAAGCCCCAACACCGTCATCATCGCCCCCCGCTAATCGCCCAGCCGGGCTGCGGTGGGCGCGTGGGCGCGGCGGGGCGTTGAAAATCGGCGGAGCGCCGGAAGCGCGAGAGCCGATTTTCACCGAGCGGACGATTTCCCACGATGGGAAATCGTCCGCGTCCCCGCCGCACCCACGCGCCCACCACAGCCCCCGCTCAGCAGCAGCCGAAGTCGCTACGCTCCAGCGCTTGGAATGCAATCCGCGCGATAGCGATTGACGAACCACTCGCCCCAAACCGACGGCCGTACGAACGGCAAAAGCGGCTCGCCGTCGAGCGTCTCCAAGACGATTCCAACCCAGAGTTGCGCACCGTCGCCGTCGAACACGCGTAACCACAAGCCACGCTCGATCGGCAACATGCGCGCACGCGGATCGTCGACGCCGTCACGAGCGTCCGCGTAAAAGCCTAGCGTCTCGGGGCGAACGTCGCCGTACCCCCAGCCTTCGCGCAGTCCGGTAAGACAGCCCGAGCGGAACGGAGCCGAAGGGAACCTCACGCGGCCGTCATTGCATAACACCGGCAACGTCTCGAGCGCCTCATTGGAGCGGCCGACGGCAAAATCGTGCGCGAGTTGGCGTTCCATGATGAGCTTCGGATTGAGTTGCAGCGACCGTCCGAAGCGGATCGCGGTCTCGACGTCGATCGAATGGTCGCCGGCGAGCATCGGGGCCAAGCGCGTAGGATCCATGTCGATTTGCGCGGCGAGCGCTTCGGCGTCGAGGCCGAGCGGATCGAGATAGTCGCGCGCAATGGCGGGGCCGGGATGCGGGGCGGCGCGGCGACGGCCGGCAATGTCGAGGGCGATCATCTTCTCCGATGTTCGGCAAACGACGTGGGCGCTTACAGCGCGGGCCGGAGATGGTCCCAGCCGCTTGCAGCGAGGTTGGCGGAGTAATCCGGAAGCGCGAGACGCAACCCCGGCTCGGCGCTAAGATGCCCGATCGCGAGTAGCGGGCGCGCACCGTGGAGGACGAGGGAGCGGGAGAGATGGGCGTAGGCGCGTGGCGCAACGGCAACCAGCAACTCGAAGTCTTCGCCCCCGTCGAGCGCATAGTCTTGAGGATCGTGGCCGGCAGCACGGGCGACTGCTTCGGCCACAGGCGCCACCGGCACGGAGGTGATTGCAGCGCCGCACGCACCGGCTCGTGCCATACGGGCGAGGTCGGTCGAAAGACCGTCGGAGCAGTCCATCATCGCCCGAACGTTGACCGATGCGCCGAGGAAGCGCCCTTCGCGCATGCGCGGCTCGGGGGTAGCGAAGGCGGCAAGAGCGCTTCGGCGCAGGTCGGACGGCACGTCGAGCTCGGGGCGGCGCAGGAGTTCGAGGCCGGCACGGCTTGCTCCGAGCGGGCCCGTGACGGCGACGATGTCGTTCGGACGGCCGCCGTCGCGACGGCGCAGACGACGGGCGGATACTTCACCGACGAGCGTTAGCGACAGGGTGAGCGTGCTCGCGCGTACGATGTCGCCGCCGACGATGCGGAGCCCGTGCGCACCACCGAGGGCCGCCATGCCGCGGTAACAGGCCAGAAGCCAGGCTTCGTTCGTGCCGGGCGGAATGCCGAGCGCTACCGTCGCGAGTACCGGCCGCGCGCCCATGGCGGCGATATCGGAAAGGTTCGACGCCATCGCGCGGTGGCCGATATCCGCCGGGTCCATGACATCCATGAGAAAATGCACGCCGTCGACCAGCGCGTCCGTCGTGATGACGGACAGATGGGAACGAGATGGTTGCCAAGCGGCAGCGTCGTCGCCGATGCCGACCACCATTGGCCGCGGCGCAGGACCAGGCTGCGGCGCTTCGCAGATCGCGCGAAGCGCCGCGACCAGCGAGTCCTCCGTCAGGCCGGCGAACCTGCCGGTGCGCGAGCGAGGTCGCGCAGCGCGCGCACTTCGGCGGCCGGGTCGGCCGCACCGAAAACGCTCGAGCCCGCAACTGCGACGTCGACACCGGCGGCGGCGACCTCCGCCACGTTTTTGCGCCCGATGCCGCCATCGATCTCGAGTTCGCAGGCGGGGTTGCAGCGTTCGATGAGCGCGCGCGCTTCGCGGACCTTTTTGAGCGAATTCGGGATGAACGCTTGTCCACCGAAGCCCGGATTAACCGACATGATCAGTAATAGATCGATATCGCCGATGACGTCCTCGAGAAATGCGACGGGCGTCGACGGGTTGAGCGATACGCCGGCTTTGGCTCCGAGCGAACGGATGAGCGAAAGTGTCCGCTGTAGATGCCCTGCCGCTTCCCAATGGACGGTAATGAGGTCGCAGCCAGCTTTGCGAAAGTCTTCGACGTAGCGTTCCGGCTCGACGATCATCAGGTGCGTGTCGAACGGCAGCGGCGAAAGCTTGCGCAGGTCGCCGATGATTTTCGGACCCCACGTGATGTTGGGGACGAAGCGGCCGTCCATTACGTCGATATGGAGGTAATCCGCGCCGGCCGACTCGACCGTGGCGATCTGTTCCGCGATCTTACTGAAATCAGCAGATAATAGCGACGGCGCGATCTTCATTTCGTCACGTCTTTCGGTAACAAGCGTTCGGGCGTTTTGGCGTGAGGGGGTTTGGGTCCGAGTTCTTGTCGTTCTTGAACGGGCGGTTCGACGCCGAGCTTCGTCGAGTCGACGAGTTCGTTGTTGACGAAGACGTCGAGTTCCGACGTACCGACGACCGTTAGGTTAAAGTCGAGTCGCTGCTTCGGCGTAGCGTAGGCGTTGTAGACGTTCCACGTACCCGTCTCGTCGCGGACCTGCACCCGCACCGTCGGCGATTGTCCGTTCTGCCCGGCCGCATCTTCGGGCACGGTGACCGTCGAATGCACTTGACGCACGAGATATCCGGCTTCGCGAGGACCTGCACTCACCTGTAATGACACGGGTTGAAGTGGATCGATAACGGCGCCGGGACCGGGATTCTGCCGTACGATCGTGCCGCGGGGAGGCCCATAGCGGCCGAACGGAGTCCAGACGATCTGGCCGACGTGCACGCGGGCGTCGCTCGCGACTTGGCGAGCGTCGTCGATCCGCTGATCGACGAGATTTGGCACGCGGATCATCGTCGGGCCGCCTCTCGAAAGCTCGACGTTTACGATACTTCCGGCCCGCACGGACGTCAGTGGCGCGGGATCTTGCGATACGACGGCGTCGGCGGGAACGTCCTCGCTCGCGACGGTCCTGACCTTACCGAGCTGCAGCTTGTAGCGCGAGAGATCGAGACCGAGCTCTCGCCGCGTCTCGTACCGTACGTCGGGCATGGCGAAGATCTGCACGCCGTTACTGACGACGAGCGAAATTTGGCGCCCCTCGCGCACTTGCGTGCCGGCCACCGGATCCTGACGCATGACGATGTCCTTGGGATATTTATCGCTCGGCGTGCGTTGAACGACGGTCGCGCGCATATGCGTTCGGGCAGCCGTATCCATCGCGTCGGAAAGCGTTTGGCCGACGAAGGTCGGCGTCGCAACGCTCTGCGTCGGCGGCGTGAAGAAGTCTTGCACGGCACGTGCGAACCACACGCCGACTCCGACGAATAACGCGAGCGCCAGAGCGAAGTACCAGTCCTGACGTGGAACCCGGCGCGTGCGTGACGACGCGGGTGCCGCAGGCGAACCGGCGCCGGCGCTCACGCGAGCGCTTCGAGTTGCGCGATGTCGAGGTCGGCGTTCGAGTAGACGCGCTGGACGTCTTCGTGCTCCTCGAGTGCGTCCAAAAGTGCGACGCACTGACGCAGATCGTCGCCGCTCGGCGCGACCGTTTGCTTGGCCTCGACGCCGAGCGTCATCGACGTCACGCGAAGGCCTTTGGCGACGAGCGCCTCGCGAACGGCAGCGAGCGCCGCCGGTTCCGTGACGATCGCCGAGCGGCCCTCGCTCGATGCATCGTCGAATCGCACGTCGATCACCCCGTCGACGAGCGCCGCCTCGGTAAGTGCATCCTCGTCGAGCGTGCCGGTCGCCACTTCAACGAATCCGCGCGCATCGAACATCCAACCGAGCGATCCGGTTTCACCGAGCGAGCCGTGATTGCGGCTAAATAGGAAGCGCATCTCCGAAGCCGTCCGGTTGCGGTTATCGGTTGCTACGTCGACCACGACCGCGACGCCGGCCGGACCGTGCCCCTCGTAGCGGATTTCCTCGATCTCGCGCGCACCCTCCGCACCGCTCGCTCGTGCGATGGCCCGCTTGATGTTGTCCTGCGGTACGTTATGCTCGCGAGCCTTTTCGACCGCCATCTTGAGCCGGTAGTTGGCTTCGGGATCGGGCGAGCCGCCTTTGGCCGCAAGAATAATCTCTTTCGACAGCTTCGTGAAGAGCGCGCCGCGCTGGGCGTCGACCTTGCCCTTCTTCAGCTTGATGTTATGCCACTTCGAATGTCCGGACATTGCTTAGCTAGCTCATTGCCCTGGATGCGGATTGATCCAATTGTTGCCCTCGATCCAGGTCAGCATGCGCGCATTCCAGTCGTCGTAACTCACGTGCGTGCCGGCCACCACAGGATACCAAAAGACGAACGCGGCGGCGGCAAACGCGACGTACGCCGCGACCACATAGCGATTCCACGTCACTCGGGCGGCGCCCGTCGCTGCGCCGTGGTCCCATACGCGCTTGAGCAGCATCGTGTCGGCCAGCACGATGATGGCGAGATTCGGGAAAAAGTGATATTCGAACGAAATGCGCGGCGAAGCGATCCAGGGTAACCACTGAAAAACATACGCGACGACCAGCAGCGCGTATCCCTTGTTCTTTTCTCGCCACGCATACCAACCCATGAGTGGAACCGATACCAGCCCGAGCCACCAGGTGACGGGGTTGGGAAGCGCCATGACCTCGGCGACGCAGCAGGCCGCGCCGCTCGAGGCCGCGGCGCCCGTACGGAAATCGTGATAGTAGTACGAGATCGGAATCTGTAGGATCGGCCACTGCCACCATTTGGACGAGTACGGATGCGTCGCCTTAGCCACCGTGTCGTGGTGATAGATGTACATCTGCTGCTGCAACGAGACGAGATCGCCGAGATTGTGGCCAAGTCCGAAATACGGAATGTACGACAGTGCGTAGATCGTGCCGCCGACTAAGAGCATCGTCGTTACGACGATATCGAACGGAAAGCCGAGCGGATTCCCCCACTGCGCCGGCACCCGCGATAGTTTCAGTCCGAGCGTCCGAGCGACCGGAACGCGTACGTGCTCGAACGATACGACCGCGACGAAAAACCACACGACGAAGAAGTCGAACAACCCGTTCCACTTCGACGCACCCAGGCATCCGGCGCAGACGGCCAGGATGCCGAGCCAAACGAGCGCATCCCGGCGACCGTCGACGGTCGCCGTTCCTGCGCGCATCGTGCCGTCGGCTGCGAAAACCGCCGAACCGGCCGGCGTTCCGTACGTAACCGTCCCGTCGCTTCCATACGCAATCGCGAGATCGCCATCGCGGTGAACGGCCTCCGAGTCGGGCGTCCCGAGCGCGACGTCGTGGCCGTCGGAGGCATACAACGTGCGGCCCGAGATAAACGAACCGTCCGCGTACGACACCACGGGACGGCCGCGCAATACGCGTGGCATGAAGAGACGCACGGCCGCATACGCGCCGCAGGCGAGATAAAGAAACAGGACGGCGTGCGCGGCAAAGGATTGCCCGCGGACCAACGCCGCCGTCAATGCGCCGGCAAACGCAAGTGCGATAACGATCGCCATGCCCTCGGCCCGTAGCAGACGCGCATCGAGTTCGCTCGCCACTCGCACTTGACTCGCGATCCAATAGCGGTAGAACGCATACAGCGTCAGCAAGGTAAAGAACGCGACCGTGATCTCGGGCGTCGCAATGCGCGCCTGCGCGAAACGAAAACCGTCGAGCACGAGAAAAGCGGCTGCAACGGTGGCCCACGCGGTCGAACCGAACAGACGCTTGGCGAAGCAGTACATCGCGAAGACGAGCAACGCCCCAACGACCAGGTCGAGGAAGCGCCAGCCGGCACTCGTGTCGCCGCTGCCGTGCAGCCCGCCGAAGAGAAGCATCGAGAGCGTCACCACGAGCTTCGTCAGCGGCGGATGCGTGAACTCAAAAATCTCCTTATGTTGGAGATACTCTTCACCGGCACGCGCATAATAAATCTCGTCGAAGATCTTTTCGGATGGCCAGACGTAGCCCACGTAGGTGACGACGAAGCCGGCGACCGTCATGCCGCTTGCAATCGCCCAATCCGCGGCGGTCATTGCGGTAATGCCTTCGAGCGGCGCGAACCAGGTGCGAACCGCGGAGCGGGCGCTGCCGGCCGCGCCCGCAAGCGAGAACCGCTCGAACGCATCCTCCGTCGCGGAGCCCAGGAACGCGTAGCCGAGATAAAAGAACGTCGCGACGTTTAAAAACGCGCACGTGCGGCTCAACAACGGCATCAAATTCGCCGCATCGGCGCCCGGCGTCTTGTGATCCATCACGTAGAGGTAGTCGAGCGAGTAGCCGAGGTTTGCGAACAGCGTTAGCGATAGCACGAAGACCGCGAGCAGATAGCGGCGGCGGTACCAGATCAGCGGCACGGCCAGCATCAGGCCGTTGAAGATATAGCGTTCGTGCATGCGGGTTGAAAGTACGAAATAGCCGAGCGAGAGTAGCATCGCGGCTTCGAGAAACGCGGCGGGATCGCGCCGCCCGGCGTACCGCGAGACGACGAGCACGATCGCTGCGACGAAAAGGCCGATCCCCCACAAATATTGCGGCAGGCCGAAAGGGTGACCGCCGAACGTCCAATTCGGGATGATCGCGGCATCCGATTGCCAGAACGGATGTCCCGCCATGACGTACAGGTTGAACGCGTTGACCGAGTTGTACGGATAGACGTTGGAAGCATACTGATAACGGCTGAACAGCCAGGCGTATTGCTCGATCGGACTCGGACCGGAATGAAACGCGAGCGCCGCAAAATACGCGAGCGCGAAGGCGGCGAAGACGCCGGCGAGCGTCCCGATTGCGCGGCGAATGCGTACGGCCGGATCCCCGGACGCATAGACGAATGCTAGGTAGAGCGGCGCCAGCACGATCGCCGGCGGTTTGATGAGAACGGAATACGCGAGCAGCGCCCATGCGCCCACGAGCGCCAGCGTCGCGGCGCGTCCGGTACGGCGTTCCGACTCGAGAACGAGTGCGAGCGATGCGAGCGTTACCCCGGCGGCGACCGAATCGACTTGACCCCAATAGGCGGAAATGAAGACGAACGCCGGATTGAACGCGACGAGCGCGGCGGCGGCAAATGCCCACGCCTGGGACGTGAATCGTTTGACGATCGCAAAAACGAGTGCGGCGTCGACCACATCCATCACGACTGCCGGCAGCTTGACCGCCAGCTTCAGTAACGTATATGACGGATCGGAATGCACCGCGATACGGTAGACGTGTCCGACGATCCACAGGATGAAGAAATAGCCCGGCGGGTAATCGGCAAAGCCGGCCGAGCCGTAAAATTGGCGCAAGGGGTGATCGGCGAGCGTTAACGACCAGCTTTCGAACGTCTGGACGTCACCCTTGAAGCCGTCGGCGCCGATAAATAGCAGCCGCACCATGAACGCCACGGCAAGCAGTCCTCCGAGCACGAGCGGCGTCGCGAGCCGTTCCGAGCGTTCGCGGCCGGCCGCCGCGTGGGCCGTGCCGGCCTCGCTACGCAACACGGCGCGCGCCTTCGGCCAGAAAATCGCGAATGGTGCGCCGCTCGTCGAGGTTCGAGGCACGAGCGATCGTGTCGGCGTCGTCGAGCGCGCGATCGTGCGCGGCGTCCGCCGCGTTACGCGCGCCCAGGCGTTCGAGCGCGGCGATGACGAGCGGTACGTCCGGGGCGGTCGCGCCGGGGGCGTAGGCACGCACGATTACGTCGCGGTCGCGCGATGGCCCGGTCCCGAGCGCCCACACGATCGGAAAACTCCATTTTCGCCGCAAGATGTCGGCGCCGCTCGGCTTGCCCGTCACGTCGGTCGCACCCCACGTGCCGAGCACGTCGTCGCGGATTTGGAACGCCAAACCGTACGCGCGTCCGAGCGCCGCATAGGCGGCGGCGCGTTCGAGTGCCGCGCCCCCGGCTAGCGCCCCGAGCTGGCACGACGCCGCGAAGAGCGCGCCCGTCTTGCCTGCGATCATCTCGAGGTATTGCGACATCGCGACGTCCGGGCGCGTCTCGAAGCCGATGTCGAGCCCTTGACCCTCGCACATGCGCAGGTTTGCTTCGTGCAGCACGTGCAGCATCTCGACGACGCGGTTGGGGGGCACGACGGCCTCTTCGTGTAGCAAAGTCAGGTAACTGATCGCGCACAGCGCGTCGCCCGCATTGATGCCGTGCGGCACACCGAACTTCTTCCAAATCGTCGTGCGCCCGTGACGCAGTTCGTCGCCATCTTCGATGTCGTCGTGCACGAGCGAGTAATTATGAAGTATCTCGATTGCCACCGCGGCGTCGAGCGCGCAATCGACCGCCCCCCCCTCGGCAAGGGCGGTGCGCAAGAGCAACTGCGGGCGCAGGCGCTTTCCGGCTCTCGCTCGGTCCGGTTGGTCGTAACCGAAGTGATAGCGGATCATCTCGTAGATGGGAGATGGTCCACGGTGACGCTCGAGCGTGCGCGCGAGGTGCGCTTCGATCAGGCTAACTAGCTCGACGGCTCAAGGCCTCCATCCGCGTCTCCACCTGATCGACGAGCCAGCCCGGCGTCGATGCACCGGACATCAGCCCCGCCACGCCGACGTTCGCGAACCACGCCGGTTCCAGCTCGTCGGGCCCCTCGATGTGGTACGACCGCGCGCCGCGCATGGCAGCGAGGTCCGCGAGATGCTTCGTATTGGCCGAGGTCTTGCCGCCGACGACGACCATAACCTCGACTTCGCGTGCGAGCTGCTCGGCTTCCGATTGACGGTTATGCGTGTCGGTACAGATCGTGTTGACCGCGCGCACTTCGTAATATTTGGAGCTGAGTTTGCGAACGATCTCCGTGAAGCCGTGTCCCGACCAGGTCGACTGCACGACGACGCCGACCTTGCTCGCACGTGGCAGCGCATCGACGTCTTCGGGCATTTGAATGCACCACGCGCCCGGCACATGCGACAGGGTTCCTTTAACTTCGGGGTGTTGCGGATCGCCGACGACCACGATCTTGTAACCGTCGGCACGCAGCTTCTCGGCTTGCACGTGAATCTTCGTGACCATCGGACAGGTGGCGTCGACGATGGTGAGACCCTTGCGTTCCGCCTTCTCGAAGACCTCGACCGGGAGGCCGTGCGCACGTACGAACAGCGCGCCGGACTCCACTTCGTCGACGGAGTGCGCGTTGCGCAGCCCCTTATCTTCGAACGACTGCACCATCTGTGGATTGTGGACGATGTGCCCGAGCGTCGTGACGTTGCCGTCGCCGCGGGCGGCGACCGTTTCCTCGGCCTTTTTGAGCGTAATCGCGACGCCGAAACAAAAGCCTTGCGTCTTCGCCTTTTTGATGTGCACTTTAGGTCTTCTCCCGAAGCTCGTAGATGCGTCGCATGAGCTCGTCGGTCCACTTCGCCAACGCCTCACGCCGCGCTTGCCGCCCAGCCTCGAAACGCAGGGGTTCGCCGAAGGCAACCGTGATCCGGCGCAGCCGCTTGGCCTCGGCCGAACCGTTTACGTAGGCTGGTACGACCGTCGCGCCGGAGAGCGACGCCAAGAGTGCAACGCCCATCTGCGGCCGTACGTCTCCCTTGAGGTTGCGCGTTCCCTCGGGAAAGATGCCGAGCGCGGCGCCTCGCTCGAGCACCTTGGCGGCGGCCTTGATCGCGGCGACGTCGCCGCGCGAGCGATCGACCGGGAACGCCCCCAGCCCGTCGATCAGAGCGCCGAGCACAGGAATCGCGAACAGTTCCGTCTTGGCCATATAGGCGATCTGACGCGGGGCGGCGACGCCGAGCGCGGGGGGATCGAGGTACGACACGTGGTTACAGGCCACGATCAGCGGTCCGTCTCGCGGCACGAGATGCGCGTCGATCGTGCGGAAGCGCCAGATCGTGCGCAGTAACGTCCACGATGCGAACCGGCAGACGGCATAGAGCGGCGTCACGCCGCGCCCCAATGCGGGCGTACGAGGCACGCGATGCGCGAAACGACGTCGTCGACGCTGGTTCCCGTCGAATCGATCTCGAGCGCTCCCGGTGCCGGACGCAGCGGCGCCACCTCGCGCGACGCGTCGATGCGGTCGCGCTCTTCGATCTCGCGGCGCAGCTCGTCGCGACCGATCGTCACGCCGCGCTCGGCGAGTTCGAGCAGCCGCCGCGCCACGCGTTCGTCGACCGTCGCCGTGAGGTAGATTTTGTGCGGCGCTTCGGGCAGCACCACCGTGCCGATGTCGCGACCGGCCATGACGACCGGCCCATCGCTAGCGATGGCGCGCTGCCGCTCTACAAGCGCGTGGCGTATCGCCGGATGAGCGGCCACGATGGAGACGATGCGCGACACGCCGTTCCCATACAGCTCGTCGCCGAGCGCGCGCGCGCCGGCGAAGACGATGAAACCCCGGTCGGACGCGGAATCGACGATAACGCCGATCGGGTTGCCGGCGATGACCGCGAGCACCGCTTCCTCGTCGGTGGGATCGACACGCGCGTTCAGCGCTCCCAAGGCTACGGCGCGATACATGGCTCCGGTGTCGAGATAGAGCATATCCAGGCGGCGAGCAAGCGCCCGCGCCACCGTAGTTTTGCCGCTTCCGGCGGGACCGTCGATCGCGACGTGCGCGTGGGTCGCCATACCGGGGCGCATCCGTTCGCGCAATGGCGGTGGGGCCCTGGTCACCATCGCAGCGAAGCCGGCTCGATGCAAGAATTATCGCAGGACGTGCCGGGCGTCCGCTTCTTTCCGCCGCTACTCTTCGCCGCGCCGCTCGTCCTGGGGATCGTAGCAGGTCGCGGCGAGCGCTCGAGCACCCGCAAGGCGATGTTTGCGCGCCGGCTCGGCGTGGCGTCGATTCTAACCGGGGTTGCGATCGGCGCGGCGGCGGTCAGTGACTTCAAAAGGGCCGGGGCGAACATCGACGTCCGGCAGCCGTCGCTCGCGCTCGCGACCGACGGCGTCTATCGCTACACGCGCAACCCGATCTACGTTGGATTGACCGCCGTGTATGTCGGCGTCGCGTTACGCGCGCGGGCGCTTCCGGCGTTGGCGCTGCTACCGATCGTTCTCGCGTTACTCGATAGCGGCGTCGTCGACCGCGAAGAACGCTACCTCGAGCGCCGTTTCGGCGACGCGTATCGCAGCTATCGCGAGCGCGTTCCGCGCTGGTTCTAGCCGGCTCCGCGCATTGCTACGCCAGATACGGCTCGTGCGGCGCGACGGGCCCGAGAATGGCGTCGAGGCGAGCGAAGATGCTAGGATCGACGTCGAGATCGGCTGCCGCGACGTTGTCGTCGACGTGCTCCGGCTTCGTCGCCCCGACGATGACGCTCGCGACCTCCGAACGGCGCAGGCACCACGCCAGCGACAGCCTTGCGAGCGTCGTATGCGCCTCTTCGGCGAGCGGCTTGCAGCGCGCGACCGCATCGAGGATCGGCTGGGTGAAGTAGTCTTCCATCATCTCCGCCGACGCGCTCGCCGCCCGCGTACCGGCCGGCGGTTTCTTGGCGTCCGTGTACTTTCCGGTGAGAACGCCCATTGCGAGCGGCGACCAGACGACGTTGCCGAGACCGTTCGCGCCGCACACCGGTAGCACGCGTTCCTCGACGCGCCGCCACAGCGCGCTGTATTGCGGTTGATTACTGACCGGTTCCGCCCAGCCGCGCGCCCGCGCGAGAAGCACGGCCGCCGAGATTTGATCGGCATTCCATTCCGACACGCCCCAGTACAAGATCTTGCCCGCGCGAACGAGGTCGTTCATCACCATCACCGTTTCCTCGAGCGGCGTTTCGAGGTCGTAGCGGTGACACTGATACAGGTCGATGTAATCGACGCCGAGGCGGCGCAGGGAACGGTGACATTGCTCGGTGACGTGTTTGCGCGAAAGTCCACGGTCGTTGGGACCGTCGCCCATGCTGAAATATACTTTGGTTGCGAGCACGATGCTGTCGCGCTGGAGCGCAGTTATGGCGCGGCCGACAACTTCTTCGGCCGCTCCGTGCGCGTAGACGTTTGCCGTATCGAAGAAGTTGATACCGCGCTCGTAGGCTCGCTCGATACACGCGGTAGCCGTCGCTTCTTCGACGTTACCGCCGTAAGTGAGCCACGACCCCAGACCGACGACCGAAACTTTGATGCCCGCATGTCCGAGACGACGATAACGCATCGCCTACGCTCCGCCGCGCTTTCGATTCGGACCTCCGTCGCAGCGCTGAACCGCCGGCGCGCCTCCGGCTTTAAGACGCACCATGCATCCTGCGTCGTCGGCGACGCGACGGTGATGAGCTTGCGGTTCCATAGGTCAGCCCGATCGCTGCCGACGTCGTCGAACGGAATTTCGGTATGTAGCCAGCGCGGCCGGGGCGCCGCAATTCCATAACGGCGCGCGGTGCCTCGCTCGAAGGTCGTTCAGCGGCTGGTAAGATCGCGCGCTCTAAGCCAGCGACTCATCGCTTCGGAGCCCCGACGGGAAATTGACCGCGAGTACACCGGCGAGCGTCGCCCACGACACGGCTTGACCGAGCACGATGAAGGCGACAAGCGCAGTCAGCGGCCCCTGCAAGGAGACCGATACTGCCATTCACCGTTCGCTAAGCTCGAAGTGCCTGGCTCGTGAAGTTCGCTGCGAGCCTGACGGCATCAGGCGCCAGACTTTGTATCACACGTGGCGCCCTGGCCTCGATTAGTAACTAGTGGGGCGCCGGGGGGCTTAATGCGACTCCCATCGCGCGGACGCGCCCGGAGCCAATCATGTTGATGATCGTTCCCGACGGATAAGCACGAACCACGACACCGTTGTCTTCCTCTGCGCTATACAGAGAATTTTGTGCGCTGTTGAATGCCACGCCGACGGGCAAGAAGGAGGCGAATTTTGCGAGCCGCGTCTTGGCACCCGGCGAAAACACGTCGATGAGACCTCCCTGTTCATCGGCCACCACATAGTCGCCGCGCCCGTCGATTGTGATTCCATACGGAGTGGTAAGTGTTACTCCGAGGTTTCGACCCGAAGCCGATCCGGGGGCATATATATTAAGCTGTCCGGCTCCATTGATCTCGCTGATGTACGAGATCAGGAGATCGTTGGCGCTGTCGGTCGTTACCCCCAACGCCATGCCATCGAAGTCGTGAATCGTAGTAGATGGTTTGGTGCTTCCATTTCGGTATACGCCGACGGTGCCAAGATGGCCATAGCTTCCGACGTTAGCAATGTAGACTGTTCCGTCTTTGCCCACGGCCACACCAAAAGGACCATCGATACCGGCCGTATACGTTTTGCTCGGCCTGACGCGACCTTTTGCGAACATCTCCACGCGCTCTTGCCCTTGTTCGGCAACGTAGAGGTTGCCGCTGTTGTCGACGGCTAGTCCCGCTGGTCCGGACGCTCCGATCTCACCGATGGGCTGCTGATTGCGTCCGGTTTGAGAGTAAATCTTGACACCCTGGAACTCGCTATCATTAACTGAGACGTAAATTACCGGCCCGCTCATGGCAGCCGGTGAAAGCCAGCCTTTGTGGACATTGACGCTTTGGGCCCGCGGTAGATAAGCAGGAGCGGCAGACGCGGCCGTGTCCGGGGAGCGGTTATCATTACACCGCCTGCGACCAATGCCAGCGTTGCGGTTGCAAATGCAGTGCGACGTGGTTTAGGAATTGACATACGAGGATCTCCACCTATGCGAACGATCGTCCTGATCGCGAGGGCACCTTTTACGCGACGTGCCGATCTCGTGCTGAGAACGTACATGCACGATTGGGAGGAGCGACGGATCGCGCTCGAGCGTGCGGGCGGGGCGCCCTACGCCGATACGAGAGTCGTCGCCGACCCAAGCTTCACCATAGGTACGCACAGCTCTCGACCTCGGATGACTCTTTGAGCAAAGGCGTCCCCGCCGCGCCGGCGCTCCTGAGTCGAGCGGCATGCACGAAGCTTCCGGAGCCTATTATGTGATAGCAGAGCGTGCTGCCGCCTCTGAACTTTCCAACTCCCCGTCCGTGAAATCGCAGCCCAGCCGGCAAGCCCAAACGGGTGACACTCGCTGCCGTCACGCGCAAGGTCCTCATCCTTTGCGTACGGCGTCCTCAAGACGAAGCCACCCTTCGATCCAGCTTACATCAAATGCCTGAAAAACATCACGGTCTCTAGTAAAAGAATTGTTGCAGCTTGTTGAACTTCGGGCCAATTATTGCCCAGCCCATCCGCTTGCGAGGACTGATGGCTACCGGCGGTTCATTTGCTGCGAACGCAACATTTCCATCTCGAAGCCTGAAGCCGGTAATTGTCTCGATTAACGTTCCACGTTCATCATACACGACGACCGCGCTGCCCTGATTTGTGCCACAGTAATACTGCTCCGTAACGAGAAAGAGTTTATTTAACGAGTCTACCGTTACACTGGTACCGCTGAGAAGCTCGGCCGTGTCGTTCGAGCAGGGCAGTTGCACGGCCGCAATCCCGGTGCGCTTCGCGAGATCGTAGAACTCGACTTGTGCGTTCAATACGGTCGTCGTCGCTGCGATACCGGTGTTTGGGTCGACGGCTAGACCAGCGACCGTGCCCGCCCCGTAAGGCCCGTTATTGTAACCAGTAAAGCGCACTTGCTTATCGGTCTTCAGGTCAATGTTCACGTTTATGGGTGCTGCGCCGGCGACGCGTCCGCCGTCGGGCGAAAGCGCGATAACGGCTTGGTTGGCAGCCGCATACTGTGCGAGTTGCGGGCTATCGTCTCCGGCGAACAGATTCCCATCGAGGTGGATCACGTTGCTAAACGTATTCGCTGCTATGTTTGAGACGATCAAGTCGGGCTGATCGTGGTTCTTGAGCTCGATTGCAAACAGAACGCTCGTGCTCGTGGTTTGGTTCTCCGCGTTCATTACAACGTCGAGGTCCTTAATTGGCGGAGTCCACTTACTGGTAAAGTTCTCCGCGGTTACGGGGTTCATCACGTCATAGTCGCGATAAGCGCCACTATTATTCGTCGAGTTCATGAAGTGCTACGATCATAGCATGCCTTGCGATCATGCGCTGGCCGTGCGATAATAACCGTACTGGAGGCTGTTTGAATGACTTCACAGGGTAGGGTTTCGCTACCCGCGCGAAACCAGGGCGCGGGGGTGCCGAGAAGAGGCCGCTCCGCGCTACGCTTGTCGCCGCCTCACGATTCATGCTT